>ENA-UOWO01002290-UOWO01002290.1-activated-sludge-metagenome-genome-assembly--contig:-NODE-2290-length-23969-cov-19.985155_pt1 | contig 23969 bp, 18 predicted proteins | sample MGYA00238148_ERZ761564 | MGnify/ENA primary metagenome ERZ761564 (study PRJEB28885, sample SAMN05720194) | activated sludge metagenome | isolation source: Anaerobic digester | place: USA... | reverse complement strand
CTCACCCTCTCACTTCTCTTAAAAGGGCGAAGCGGTGTAATCTACGGGCTCTCACTTTCTCACCTCTCACCCTCTCACTTCTTATACGGGTGGGTTCTTCCGCTCATACGCATATGCTCCCAGCATACCGAGTCCGCCGAAAATAGCAATGAGGGCAAAGAAAATACCCGTTTCGCTGTCTTCGTCGAGTTGCAGGGTTTGGGTAATAATGATGGCCAGCAGGAGACCGATACCTGCGCCGACAAACAGCAGGCCGTTTTTCAAAGTGCGGGACGGATCCGATTCGCGGCGATTTTTTTTGGGTTCCATGCCCCGTTCGATCATGGCCATATTTTCTTTATTTTCCAGGTAACGAATGCCCCAGATCATCATGAATACGCCCAGTGAGATAGTGATCGGGATGAACAATGCAACAATTCCTTCGTGCATGACTTTTACTTTTTGTGTGTGAAAATGTGGTTTTCGTTTTCAATACACACTCTGACAGCATGGGCGCGAAAGAGGTTACAGGTTTCTTGTTATTAGTTATCAGTTATTAGTTATTAGGGTGGTAGAGGGACCGTCTGCACATTTGCCTGGTTGCCCGATTACGTGGCGAAGATTTCCTACTGATGTTATGCCGCTGTGACAAAGTAGAATTAATTCAATAACATTGGCCTTTACTATTACCCGCAACACCACCATCATTTCGCCACACAATCGGGCAACCAGGCAAATGTGCAGACGGTCCCTCTACCACCCTGATAACTAATAACCAATAACAGATAACTAAACAGGCAAAAACACCTCCGCCATCATACACCGGGCCGAGCCGCCGCCGTACGTTTCGATGGTCTGAATATCGGCATACAGGAGGCGGGTATGCGAATGCAGGGTTTCGATTTGCTCGGGTGTGAGCGCGTGGTAGGCTGTTGCCGACATGACGAGGATGGTTTCGTCGTCCGCATTCCGCACCTGCAGCATATTGCCGGCAAAGCGGTTCATCTGATCCAGGGTAATGGGTACAATGGCCTTGCCCGTTTCGCGGAAATGCGTTTCCAGCATCTTTCTTTCAGCGGCGTCGCGCACGGAATCGAGGCAGATCACTACAAACGTTTCGCCCAGCGCCATCATAACATTGGTATGGTACACATCTTTTCCGGCGGCATCGGTGGAATGGAACACCACTTTCTGATAGCCGATCGCGCGGCACAACTCCTCCAGCAACACAGCATCGGTGCGGGGGCTCAGACACGCGTATGCCAGGCGGTTGGGATGGTCGAAAATGATACTTCCGGTTCCTTCCAAAAACTGGTCATTATCTTCCCGGTCTTCGAAATGCACCCGTTTTTGTACCTTGAAACCTTCGTGTAAAATCTTGTCGATCACATGGTTATCGCGTTCGAGCCGGCGTGTGGGGGCAAACATCGGATACGTGACCAGCATCCCTTCCTGATGAAAGGTCACCCAGTTATTGGGAAATACCGCATCGGGTTTTACCGGCACTTCCGAATCCTCCGCAACAATGACATGCACGCCGGCAGTGCGGAGTTTTTCAACGAAACTGTCGAATTCAAGAATGGCATTCGCCCGCATATCTTCTTCCGTCATGTTGCCATCCCGGCTCTGGAAAGCATTGTTGGCGGCAGTTTCTTCATTGAAAGCGAAATTGGCGGGGCGCACCATGAGGATGTGGGAAGTGGTTTGGCGACGGGACATGAGAGAGAGTGAGAGGGTGAGAGAGTGAGAGGGTGAGAGGGTGAGAGAGTGAGAGAGTGAGAGAGTGAGAAGTGAGTTGTGAGTTGTGAGTTTGTTGGCCATTCACTATTCACAACTCACAACTCACTTCTCGATGATTCTGTGAATATTTGCGAAGCAAAAGTAAAACAATGAACGATATCGTTGAAAACGAAGCGCCGCAGAAACCATTGTGCCTGAACTGCGGCGAAAAAATGCCACGCAAAGCGACATTTTGCCCGCATTGCGGCCAGCGCAATAACAAAGGCATGGTTTCAATGAAAGAACTGTTGCGCCGATTCTGGAGCAACTTTTCACACCTGGATTCAAAATTCGTAAAAATGTGCTGGCAATTGCTCATTCCGGGCAAGGTAACGACCGAATACTTCGCAGGCCGGCAAAAACGCTACCCGCATCCGGTGCAGTTTTTTTTCGTGGTAATGTTCTTTTTCCTGCTGTTGTTCAGCAAGTCCATTGGAAATTCCAACAAGGGCGGTGTTCACCTGAGCAGTAAAAGCGGTGGTTTTAATATCAGCAGCGCTCAAAAAGACCCTGATCTCAAGATGAATAATCTTGATTTTTATGAATCGCTGGAACACTACGTACGTGGCAAGGAATTTCGCCACGCCTATGACTCGCTGCCGGATGCCTGGAAAACGCCCACCACCCGGCTGGCGATCGACTCCGTCATCAGCCGGGTCAACGGACCCTGGGAGCGGAAAATCGCGTCCGTACAAGCACTCACTGCCGACAGCACCAATACCGGAGGGCTGGACACGCTTCCCTTCAATTTTGTCAACCGTCAAATTTTGATCGGCACCGACGATTTGATAAACCTGACGCCGGAGGAAATCATCGAGCGCTATCATCTGGAAGCCTGGCAAGACCGGATTATGATTACCCAGGGCATCAAATCAATAAAGGATTCTCAAAGCCTGATGCGTGCCTATACGGGCAACTTTGGCTGGACGGTTTTGATATTGATAGCCCTTATGGCATTGATACTCTATCTTTTATACATCCGCCGCAAGCGTTATTACGTGGAGCATTTCGTGTTTCTCATGCACCAGAACTCGGGGGCATTCCTGTTGCTCACGTTCGGTTTGCTGGCCAAACAACTTGGGCTGGATATGGGGGTAGGCAGCTGGATGTTTCTGATTGGATGGATCACGATTGCCTTGCTGTTCGCTATGAAACGTTTTTACGGGCAAACCTGGCCGAAAACAGTTGCGAAATGGGTGATCTACTGTTTCCTCTACGGCTTCAATTTCGTTTTGATTTTCATTGTGAGTCTGCTAACGGTTTTTTTAATATTTTAAAAAACGAGCGCGCCGGGCGTTGGTTATCTTTGCCCCGCAAAAAACTCCTCATGGTATACGAAACCGTCATCGGCCTCGAAACGCATATTCAACTCGGCACTGCCAGCAAGGCATTTTGTGCCGATGCAGCCGCTTTCGGCGGAGCCCCCAATACGCACACCGGCATCATCAGCCTCGCCCACCCGGGCACCTTGCCGCGCCTGAACAAAAAAGCGGTGGAATACGCCGTCAAACTGGGTATGGCGCTCGGCTGCGAAATCAACCGCCGTACCAGTTTCGACCGCAAGAATTATTTCTACGCAGACCTGCCGAAAGGTTTCCAAACCACGCAGGACCGCGCACCCGTTTGCCTCGGTGGAAGTATCGCACTGAAAGTGCCGGGCGGGCAGCGAAACAACCCGCTGATCCGTATTCACCATATTCATCTGGAGGAAGATGCCGGTAAAAGTATGCACGATCAGTCGCCCGACCATTCCTTTATCGACCTGAACCGGGCGGGTGTACCGCTGCTTGAAATCGTCAGCGAGCCCGACCTGCGCGGCCCCGAAGAAGTGGCGGCCTACATGGAAGAAATGCGGCGGCTCGTGCGCTGGCTCGGCATTTCCGACGGCAATATGGAAGAAGGCTCGATGCGCTGCGACGTCAATATTTCCATTCGCCCGCAAGGCAGCAGCACGTTTGGCAACCGCTGCGAGATCAAGAATATGAACTCCATGCGTTTCGCCAAACGCGCCATCGAATTTGAAGTAAACCGCCAGATCGCCATCGTGGAAGCCGGCGGAAAAGTGTTCCAGGAAACACGCGGTTTCGACGCTGCCGACGGCACCACCTATTCGCTGCGGGAAAAGGAAAACGCCCACGACTACCGCTATTTTCCCGAACCCGACCTGCCGCCTGTGGTATTGTCGGAGCAATATTTGTCGGACATCCGGCAGGAAATGCCGCTACTGCCGGCGCAACTGGAAACCTTGTTCCTCGAAACGTTCGGCCTGCCCGCATACGATGCGGAGCAACTGACGCAGGACCATGCGACGGCCCGTTATGCGAAGCAACTTCTGGAACTGGCGGTTGTCAATCACCCCGAAAAAAACCTCAATAAAACTATTGCCAACCTGCTCATCAACAAACTGTTGCCCTGGTGTGTTTCGGAAAATACGACGCTGGATCAATGCCCTGTGCGGCCCGAATACTGGCTGGAATACGCCGAACTGATCGAATCGGGGCAGTTGAGCGCGTCCACGGCAGCCCAGCGCCTGTTTCCCGCCATGCTGGAAACGCCCGCAACGGCTCCCGCCCTGCTGGCAACGCAGTTGAACCTGCTGCAAAGCGCAGATAACGATTTCCTCGAAGAGATCGTCAATGACGTGCTGGCGCGCTTCCCCGACAAGGTGGCGGAATACCGCAAAGGCAAAAAAGGACTGCTCGGCATGTTTATGGGAGAAGTGATGAAAAACAGCAAAGGAAAAGCCGAGCCGCAGGCGACGACGAAGTTGTTGCAGGAGAAATTGAGTCTATAACTGGTTATTGGTTATTAGTTATTGGTTATTAGGGTGCATTACTCTGGCTAGCGTTTACAATGTTTGGGCAATGCACCCCAATAACTAATAACCAATAACTAATAACGATAACACAAATCAGCCATGCAAAAATTACTATTCCCACTTCTCTTCCTCACGGCCATCAACACCGTATCCGCGCAGCAAGGCAACAGCCAGTCTTTTGAAGATATACAGCGGAGGTTAATGGAAATGCAAAAGCAACTGATGCAGGATTTGCAAAAAGGCGGCATGGGCGGCAGTTTTTTCTCTTTCCCGGGTGGTGATTCTACTTATTCATTCCGGTTTGATACCACTATTATCGGCGACAATTTTTCGGGGTCTTTCCATTTCGGACCGTTCGGCAGCGACAGCACGATGCGCGATCCTTTTTTTGGGTCCGATCTGCTCAACCAGTTTTTTGGTAACGGCCAGGGCGATATGTGGGGCCGGCAGACTCCGGAGGATGAACCTGCCGAAACGGAACCAGAAGGCGAGCACCTGTTGCCCGAAGAACGCCTGCGACTGGAAGAAGAACAGGCAAAATCGGGCAAAACAAAGCCCGGAAAAACGGCGCCTTCCGACCGAAAACAGGAAGACAAACCGAAAATAAAAACCATCCGAATCTGACCCTGCATTTTTCTGTTGGGTACTTCCGAATAGTTTCAGTTCTTTGCGCCAGGTTTGCCAATGCAAACTGAAACTTTTGTGCAAACTTACTGTTGAAACGTCGATTTTATTATCGGACAACTCTACACCTGTCATGTCAGCAAGCGAACAAGTGGATGTGATTATTTACCGGGTACGCGAAAGTGGACTGGAAGTATTTTTGGTAAATCAGGACCTTTCCAACCCTGAACAATTGTCGGCTCCCACAGCCGACGAATCTTCTCCCGAGCGCCTCGCCAATTCCTACATCGAACTGGATCCGGTGGCCGACGGCAACGGGGAGTTTCGCAAAGCCATCGCCATCGAGGCCGACTGGCATGAAATTCCTTCCCTGCGCGCACTCATGTACGAGGACTACCGGGTAGCCAAGGAGAAAGCCAAACTGCACATCAAAAGCCTGATTCCCGATATTGAAAAAGGCACCTATATCGCTGTAAAAGAGGCATTTAAACGTGTCATGCCGCAGCAATATGCTTTTTTAAAAGAACTGAAAGACATCCTGTCCGATAAAAATCAGACGAAATACATTTAAACATACGGGTCAAAATCTGACAACGAAGCCGCTACGGAGTACTCCGTAGCGGCTTCGTTTTTTCGTCGATAAAATCTGCAAAGGACGGATCAAATCTGTCGTTTATATCCGAAAACGGAACGTCTACCTAATTTTCCTTCGCGGCCAAACCAATTACAATAATATTGTCCATCCTTATTAAAGGTCCTTTCCCTCGCTGTGTGTCCCTTCCAAAAAGAAATTGTCGTAATGCCCGTCATTACAGCAGAAGAGCAAGCTTCACAGAAAGTTTGATTTGGTTAACAGGCCCCGGCAAAAGCGTCGGGGCCTTATTTTTTGGTGTTTGGTATTTCGTGTGTGGTGTTTGGGGGACCTTGCCCCCGGCTTTCCTACAACAATCCCAAGAGCAACGCGCCCCAAACACCACACACGAAACACCAAACACTCACTTGGCTTTCCAGCGATCGAAAAACTCCTGCACACAAGTGCCGCTCAGTTCGGTGGCTGCATTGAATAACACACAAATCCCCACCTTTTCTTTGCGATTGAAAGCAATTTCGCCTTTGAACCCGTTTACGTATCCGCCGTGGTAAATAATGGTGTCGTTTTCATGTTTTAAAACGCGCCAGCCCATGGCGTAGGAAGCAGCATCGCGGTCGATCCAGTGCGGCATAATGCGCCGCTCCTTACCGGTTTTCACCACCGGCGTAAATACTTTATCGAGCGTAGCACCCGACACCACTTCCGGCTTGAACCCGAGCAGCAACTTGAGCCACTCGCCCATGTCGGCAATACTGGCATTCACGCCGCCGGCCGCTGCGGAATTGTAATAAAGCGGAGAAATGGTGTCGGCCGCCCAGGCAGTGCTGCTGATCCTGAAATGCGGACAAGCTTTGTCCTGGCAATTGCGCATGCTTCCGAAATCGCAGGAAGCCGTCTGCATTCCGGCAGGCCGAAAAATCTTGTCGACCAGCAATTCCTGATAGGTTTTGCCGGTTGCGTTTTTCATCACTTCCTCGATGGCGCAAAAAGCGACATTCTGATAACTGAAAAAAGAACCCTCCACGCCACAAACGGGGGCTTTGGGGAAATATTCGCCGATAATCCGGTGCGTGTCGTAGCCTTGCTCTATCAGATTGGTAAATGCGTGGTACGGCAATCCGGTGGTATGCGACAATAGGTGCCACAACCGGATACGTTTTGCCTGGGCCTGGTCGCGCAGGGTAAACCCGGGGTAGTATTGCTGTACCGGATCATCCCAGCGAAACACCTCGTCCTGTACCAGCCGCCCGGTCAGCACCCCCGCAAAACCCTTGGAAAGCGAGCCGATACGAAATACGGTATGCATATCCACAAGATCGGGGCGTCCGGCGATGCGTTTTCCATACCCCCGCATAAAAACAATCTGGGAATCCACCACGATGACAACTGCTGCGCCCGGTGTTTGCGTCAGCGTCATTTGCTGTGCAAAATAGCGGTCGTAGTCGTTCAGCATGGCCTGAACCGAAGAATCGAGCACAACCGGAGGCAAAGCCACTGCGGCGGCAGGCGGTTGCGCGGACGGTCCCGGCGCATTGGCGCAGCGGTTCAGCAACAACACCGCGGAAATCAAAAAACCTGTAAAAACGGATGAGGGGGAAAGAGATAATTTCATACCCCGCAAAGGTACGCGCATCGGGAATGAAAAAGAAAAGGCCTGCACCAACTACGTGGTGCAGGCCCGGGGAATTAATTATCATCGCTGCTGTAAGGGAAGGACTCGAACCTCCACAGGGCAGTTAGCGACAGCACAAAGTTTGGTGGTCAACCCCAGTCGGCCGAAGCCGGCTTTATGCTGCGTTTATCCTGGATTCCCTACCCCCGAGACAGGAGGGCATGGCTGCCAAATTTCATCACCTCACAATAATTGTTTGTGTTCGAATGCCATTGCATCCGTTCGCTGTAAGAGAAGGACTCGAACCTTCAAGGAGCAATTAGTTACGCCTGGGCGCAATTTGTTTTGTTATCTCCACCCCCGGGACAGGAGGGCATGGCTGCCTGATTTCATCACCTCACAGTATAGTATCGGTATTCAACTGAATCATGCTCTTTTGCATTCCCGATAGGACAAAGGTAAAAGCACAGGCGCTTTTTTTACAAATTTATTAATGATTATTTTTAAAATTTACATAATCGTCAAATTTAAGAAGCCATTATTGACTATTTTCCAAAAATCAAAAATGAAACCGCCGAAAAATTGCCGATCTGATAATGGCCCGGAACAAGGGTGGAAGACATGGCGTTGCCGGCTGTTTAAATATTAACCAAAGGCACGAGGACACTACGCATAGTGTACTCGTGCCTTTGGTTAATATTTAAACAGCCGGGAAACATGATACGGCATAAAAAACAAAAACCGGCAGTAGGGTTACTATGCTGCCGGTTATGCCATACCTTAAAATTGTAGGGATTAAAAAAAATATAAGGCGAAAACCCAGGCGGGTAGGCCGAGGACGCACTGCTTATATGCCCGGAGGCATAGCAGAGTGCAGATGCTTAAGTCGAAATGTAGGAAATGATTAGGTGGCTGGAACAGCCGGGAAGGATATGTATGGAATAATGCTCAAAGGTAAATCTGTTTTTTGAAAAATGTAATATTCCGGAAAATAATATCTTGAAAATTATGCATAAATCTTTTCGGCTGCATCCTGTTATCCGTACGCACCTATCTGTTACCAAAAACTTCCTTTTATGCGCAGTTTTCTTTTTTTTGCAGTCTTTCTATGCTCTTTTGTACGTGTTTTCGCCGACAACCGGGTAACGCCCCTCATTACCGAAGTAACGGTTTACCGTTCGGGCGCCAAGGTGAGCAGCACCGCTACCGTCCGGGTAGCCGCCGGAAATTCGGAAATTGTCTTCGAAAACCTGTCGCCTTATTTTAACCCGGCCAGCCTGCAGGTAAAAATCGGCGGTTCCGCCTTTCTCACTTCGGCCATCTTTCAAATGAAAACACCGGGACCGGGTCCCGAAAGCCCGCGCGCGCCGGTATTGCGCGATTCGCTGGTGTTCCTGGGCGACGACCTGACCCGCATCCGCGACGAACGCGAGGTGCTGACCAACGAAAACAATATCCTCAACCGCAAAGCCGAACAGGTCGGAGCGATGAACATCGGCAGTCCGGCGTCGCTTTCCCTCTCCGTTTCCGAAATGCGCGAACTCAGCACATTTTACCGGCAAAGGATGCTGGAAATAAAAAACCGCCTGCTGGAGCTGGCCATTAAAGAGCGGAAAATCAATGAGATATACCGGAAAATGCAGGAAACCCTCCAGCGCCTGCAACCCAATACCGCCAACCAAACCGGCGAGATCGTCCTGAAAATAGAATCCGCGGCCGCACAATCGGTCGAAATCACCTGCACCTACCTGGTCACGCAGGCCGGCTGGACGCCCCTGTACGACCTGCGCTCGGCCGGGCTCGACAAAGCCCTCCGGTTGATTTACAAAGCCAATGTGCGGAACATGTCGGGCTTCGACTGGAAAGACGTGCGCCTGCACCTTTCTACCGCCAATCCGCTGGTGAACAACAACCGACCCGTCATGTCGCCGGTTTTTGTAGACTTCCGGACCGTATACGCGTATAAGGAACTGAACGAACAAAGCAAACAACTCAACACCTATAATATGGCACAGGTGGAAACCAGGGACATGGCGCGCGGTCGCGCGGAAACGCCGGTGGCGATGGATGAACTGATTTCTCCGGAACCGCTGGAACCCGATGCCGGTGACAACATGATCGCCAGTTTCGACCTCTCCAAACCCCAGACGATCCTGGCCGACGGTCAGGAAAATGTGGTAACGGTAGACGAACAGGACGTACCTGCCCAATATGAATACCACGCCGTCCCGAAACTCGACCCGGCCGTTTTCCTGCTCGCTAAAATTACCGACTACGGCAAATACAACCTGCTGCCCGGCACGGCCAACATTTTTTACCAGGACACCTACGTCGGCCAGACTTTCGTAAATCCGCAAACGGTAACCGATACGATGCTTATTTCCCTCGGCCGCGACGAGCAGATCACCATCAAACGGGTACAACCCAAAGATTTTACCGAGCGCCGGAAAATTTTCAACTCCAGCATCCGCGAGACCTATGCCTACGAAATTGCCGTCAAAAACAACAAATCCATCCCGATCCAACTCGAAATCCTCGATCAGATACCTGTGTCCCGACAAAAAGACATCGAAGTAACCCTCGAAGAGAAAGACGGCGCCGAATACAACGAAACGTTCGGCAAACTCAAATGGGAAGTTCAGGTGCCTGCCAACCAGAGCAAACGCGTGCGTTTCACCTACTCGATCAAATATCCGAAGGATAAGGCGGTGACGGTGGTGAGGGATTGAGGGAGTTTATGGGTTTATGGGTTTATGGGTTTATGGGTTTATTGGTTTATGGGTTTATTGTTGATGAGGGTTGATGAGGGTTGATAAGGGTTGATAAGGGTTGATAAGGGTTGATAAGGGTTGATATTTTTGCTTTTGTGGTAGGGAAACACTCACTTTTGCAAGGCGAATACCCGCTCTGGAAAACAAGAATATTTTTAGTCCCCCCGAGCGGCTGAATATCAACCTTATCAACCCTTATCAACCCTCATCAACAATAAACCAATAAACTTATAAACCATAAACCTGTAAACCATGCAACAAAACTTCTCCCAGTACTTTCGCTCCCTGCAAATCCTCTTTTCCGCACTTTTAGTAGGCCAGATCGTCGTTATGGTCATCATTTACAACATACAGGAACCACCGGCAGGCGACATGGCTTTTAAAAATACGGTGGCCAAATGGCTGCCGTTGTTGCTGATCGTCCAGGCGGGGCTGGCATTTTTTTTGAACCGCACAAAACTGGAAACAGCCCGGTCGAAATCGACCATAGAAGAAAAACTGGAAGACTATCGCATCGCTAGCGTCCTGAAATGGGCACTCCTGGAAGGCGGCACACTCATCAGCATCGTCCTGTTTTTTGTGTGGGGCCCCGTACTGTTTTTCTACTATGCCATTATTATGGCCGCGCTTTTCGCCACCCAATTTCCTTCGCGTCAACGGCTGATCAACGAACTGGACATCAGCGCCAACGAACAAATGATCTTGGACGACCCCAACGCCATGATCGCGCAAAGCAAGAGATATACACTCCCACACAGCCATTAGCCCATTCACTTTTCCGGGTACAGGACCAATCCTGCCCCAAATGAGCATTTTTTCCAAAATATTATTTTGACTCAGAAAAAGTCAGCCCGATAGGTTGTTTAACTGGAAACTTTGCTACTTTTGCGCGGCTTTTTAAAGAGATGGCGCCCGCTACTGCTGCAATATTCTGCCAAGAGTGGTAAAAGGGCGCTGGAAACCAAACATCATTTCGTTCTATGGCTAATATCGGTCGTATTAAACAAATCATCGGCGCTGTTGTGGACGTTGACTTCAGCGGTCCGGACAGCAAACTGCCGGAAATTCTCAGCGCACTGGAAATCACCCGTGCCGACGGTACCAAACTTGTACTGGAAGTTCAGCGCCACCTCGGCGAAAACGGCGTTCGTACGATCGCTATGGACTCCACCGACGGTCTGATGCGCGGCGTGGAATGCGTCGATACGGGTAGCCCGATCGCGATGCCCACCGGCGACGTCGTACGCGGCCGCCTGTTCAATGTTGTTGGCGAAGCCATCGACGGCATCGGCAAAGTGGAAAAAGGAAAAACTTCCTACGTCATCCACCGCAAACCGCCGGCATACGAAGATCTGTCGACGGAGCGCGAAATCCTTTACACAGGTATCAAAGTTATCGACCTAATTGAGCCTTATGCAAAAGGTGGTAAAATCGGTCTTTTCGGTGGTGCAGGTGTAGGCAAAACGGTATTGATCATGGAATTGATCAATAACATCGCCAAAGCATACGAAGGCATGTCCGTGTTCGCCGGTGTAGGTGAACGTACCCGTGAAGGAAATGACCTCCTGCGCGAGATGATCGAATCCAACGTAATCAAATACGGCGAGGAATTCAAACACTCGATGGAAGAAGGCGGCTGGGACCTCAGCAAAGTTGATAAAAACGAACTGGCCAAATCGCAGGCTACGCTTGTATTCGGTCAGATGAACGAACCACCCGGCGCCCGCGCCCGTGTGGCACTTTCCGGTCTGACGATGGCCGAATACTTCCGCGACGGCGACCTCAACGACCCGTCCGGCGGCCGCGACATCCTGTTCTTCGTAGACAATATCTTCCGTTTCACGCAGGCAGGTTCGGAAGTATCCGCTCTGCTCGGCCGTATGCCGTCGGCAGTAGGTTACCAGCCCACGCTGGCTACCGAAATGGGTGTCATGCAGGAACGTATCACTTCCACGAAGCGTGGTTCGATCACTTCCGTACAGGCGGTTTACGTACCTGCGGATGACTTGACTGACCCGGCTCCTGCAACGACGTTTGCTCACCTGGACGCCACGACGGTATTGAGCCGTAAAATTGCATCGCTGGGTATCTACCCGGCTGTTGACCCGCTCGACTCTACTTCGCGTATCCTCGATCCGAAAATCATCGGCGACGAGCACTACCGCTGCGCTCAGCGCGTGAAACAGATCCTCCAGCGCTACAACGAACTGCAGGACATCATCGCGATCCTCGGTATGGAAGAACTTTCCGACGAAGACAAACTCGTCGTAGGCCGCGCCCGCCGCGTACAGCGTTTCCTGTCGCAGCCGTTCCACGTAGCCGAACAGTTCACCGGTCTGAAAGGTGTACTCGTTCCAATCGACGAAACGATCCGCGGATTTAACATGATCATGGACGGCGAACTCGACGACTTGCCCGAAGCAGCATTCAACCTGGTCGGTACTATCGACGACGCGATTGCGAAAGGCAAGAAAATGCTCGAAGAAGCGTCTAAATAATGATGAATGATGAATGATGAATGATGAATATTTCAGAAGTATTCATCATTCATCGTTCATCATTCATAACTCATTCAAGAAGTTATGAATCTCATAGTGCTCTCTCCCGATAAGGAAATATTCTCCGGCGCCGTGAAATCGGTTCAGGTGCCCGGCGAACTCGGTAGTTTCCAGATGCTGGAAAACCATGCTGCAATCGTTTCGTCTTTGAAAAAAGGTGTTGTGAACGTAGTGAAAGACAACGGCGAAAAAATCAGTTTCAACGTAGACGGCGGTTTCGTCGAATGCCTGAATAATGAAGTCTCGTTGCTGGTTTCCAGTGTGAAGGAATAACACGTAGTTATAGGTTATCAGTTATTGGTTATCAGGGGTTGATGCTCAGGCGTTTACACGAAAAACAGCCAAACTGATTTAATTTGTGAAAGCGCCATGTTCTCGGAGGAGAGCATGGCGCTTTTTTGTAAGATGGTGCAGGGTTAAATCATAAGGCCCAGCGGGCCTATATCTTTGTAGATCTAATGGATTAAAAGGTACCCGGCCCAGCGGGCCGGTATCTTTATCGAATAAATACCGGCCCGCTGGGCCGGGTGACACCCCCTTTGGCATTGCTACTACAAAGATATAGGCCCGCTGGGCCTTATACCCACGCCAGATTTTTCTTTGCAGGGAAAAGATTTAAGTTTGCTACTCAAAATTCCCTCCACCATGCGATCAACTTTCCTGTTTCTTATTTTTGTCTTTTTCGCTGTCTTACAAGCCACCGCACAACCCACTCGCTTCATCTCCGTCAAAAAAACGGAAGTTATCGGTGTCGACGGCAAACCGTTTCATATGGTTGGCACCAACCTCGGCAACTGGCTGGTGCCGGAAGGTTACATGTTCAAGTTCAAACACAGCAGTTCGCCGCGCCTGATCCAGGAAGTGCTCAACGAACTCGTCGGCCCCGATGCCGCTACCGCTTTCTGGAAGAAATACCTCGATAATTACATTACGCGCGAAGACATTCATTACCTGAAATCCATCGGGATGAATTCTATTCGCATCCCGTTTCACTACAAACTTTTTACCAATGAAGACTACCTCGGCGGGCGCGGCGAAAAACGTGGTTTTGCCCTCATGGACCGCGTGATCAGCTGGTGCAAACAGGAAGGTTTATACGTACTGCTGGATATGCACTGCGCGCCCGGCGGACAAACGGGCGACAATATCGACGACAGTTGGGGCTATCCGTATTTGTTCGAAAACGCTGAAAGTCAGCAACTTACTATCGATATCTGGCGCAAGATCGCCCGGCATTACAAAAACGAACCCATCGTACTTGGCTACGACCTGCTCAACGAACCCATCGCGCATTACTTCGACGCCAGCGTACTGAATCCGCTGCTGGAACCGCTGTACAAAAGGATCGTAAAAGCAGTACGCCTGGAAGACAAAAACCACCTCATCTTCCTCGGCGGCGCCCAATGGGATTCCAATTTCAAAATTTTCGGCGCTCCGTTCGATTCGAAACTGGTATACACTTTCCATAAATACTGGACGGCCACGACGATCGACGTGATTCAGGAATACATCGATTTCCGCGACAAATACCAGGTGCCCATTTACTGCGGAGAAACCGGCGAAAACACCGACGAATGGGTGATGCAGTTCCGGAAACTCATGGACGAGCAGCACATCGGCTGGCATTACTGGCCGTACAAAAAAATGGACAACACACGCGGTATCGTTTCATTTCCGAGACCGGAAACGTACCAGATGGTGATCGATTTTGCCGATACTACCCGCACTACTTACGAGCAGATACGCAAAGTGAGCCCCGTGGACAAGAAGGCTATGCAGCAGGCGCTCGACGGATTTCTGGAGAATTGTTTGTTTAAGAATTGTACGGGGAATAAGGGGTACATCGAGGCGTTGGGGTTTAGAGAATAACCTATGTTACTCGGGATTTCCGTTCGCATCCAGTTTTAAAAGATAGATGTCATAGTCGTGATAAAAAGGAGACATTTCTATGAGTAACGATCCCACTATAATGTATTCACCTTCGGTCGTTTCCTGCACTGCTTTACCGACTCCAATACCTGCTAGATTGGTAAAGGTTTTATTCCAAATGGTATTCCCTGATGCATCGGTTTTTATGACCAGTACATCTTTTTTTACAGGATCAGAGGGGATACCTGTTGACTTGTCTGCAGCACCACACAGGATATAGCCGTTATCAGAAGTTTGACGGATGCATGCTACGTCGTCATAAAAATTACCGTTGTCATAGCCTGTCTTGCTCCACTCCACTACCCCATCCGCAGTTATTTTTACCAAGCTGATTCGTCGGTTAGTAGGAGCGCTATTCGTCCCTGCCAAAATAAATCCCCCATCAGAAGTTTCATCAATAAAATGTGTAGAATTCAGATTGGGAATATCCTCTTTTTCCCAAAGCATATTCCCTTCCGAATCTGTTTTAAGGAGACAGGAAGTTGCATTACTGGTATGCAGATGACCATATCCGCCAATAATGTACCCTCCGTCCGATGTGCGCTGAAGACAATTAGCGGCGCTTTGGTATATGGGGTGACCGAAATGTTTTTCCCAGATCAAATTTCCGTCTCCATCCGTCTTTAACAGCAAAACATTTCTGTCCTGGCTGCTGGAACTGCTGTTATAGAGGCCTGCCACTACAAACCCACCATCATCGGAGCATACAACAGCATATCCTCCCTGATAGCCGAAGCCGCCATATGTTTACCCCACATGGTATTGCCATCGGCGTCTGTTCTGATCAGATAAAGATCTCTATAGCCCATAGTTGTTTTGGAGCCCGTAATGATAAATCCGCCATCCGGGGTTTGCTGTACGGCATTCCCATTGTCGTTTTCACTGCCACCAAAGTTTTTTTGCCATAAAATATTTCTGGACGCATCAGTTTTGAGCAGATAGACATTAAAACCCGCATTTTCAATCTCTATGGAGCCGGCTACTACATATCCGCCGTCGCTCGTTTGTACAAATCCTTCTCCATATTCTGATCGGGTAGAACCAACAGTATATGGCATCGATGGCCGGTTAATCACTACCACTTGGGTATCCCGGTAATACTCTCCGTTTCTCAAAGCCGTCAACTCCACCTGGTAGGAACCGCTGAGTTTGTAATAGTGAACAGGATGGATCAGATTGGACGTAGAAGGTGCGTTCGGCTGGGCGTCTCCAAAATCCCAATGATAGGAGGAAGAGGCATTGTAGGAATTATTGGTAAAAGCAATACTGCAAGCCGCCACACAGTAATTATTTGTAAAGTAAAATGAGGCAATAGTAGTATCTACGGGCACTGTTACGGTATCGCCAAATCCTATAACAATCGTTGTATCCGGTCTTGGCGGTTCCTCTGGGGTAACCGGCGGTCCGTCCGGCTTTTCACAGGAAACAACAAACAAGAGCCACGCCAGAAAGCAGGCAAGGGGAAAGACTGGTTTGAGATTTATCGACATGGCGTTTCAAAGACTAAACCTGCATCGGAGTATTGGCAATTATGAGCGTGGGCATGTGTTATTCTGCATTCCCGTTTGCATCGAGTTTTAACAGATAAACATCAAAATCAGAAGATACAAACTCCACAAGTTCCACCAGCAACGAACCTGCGACGATATAGCCGCCGTCTGCCGTTTCCCGAATATCGTAACCGGCTCCGTACTCCGCGCCGTCCCTGAATCTTTTGGCCCAGATTTCATTGCCTGCTCCGTCTGTTTTTATTACGAGGATGTCCTTTCTGGCAGGCGTTTGATAAGGCGATGCATCTGCTGCCCCACACAGGATGTATCCGCCGTCGGAGGTTTGGCGAATACGATTTACCTCATCGTACAAAGCACCGCTAGTGTAGTCACTTTTAGACCATTCCAGCGTTCCATCGGCATTAATTTTCGCCAGGATAATATGAGCCAAATCAGTGTATTTATTACGCAATCCGGCCAGAATAAAGCCACCGTCGGCGGTATTACCAATGGATTTGATGTGAAACAGATTTGGAATGTCGTCATTTTCCCAAAGTATATTCCCATCCCCGTCCGTTTTGACGAGGTAAGAAACACCCTCAAATGGAGGCAGGTTAGTAGGAAAGCTGCTGTTAAAACCACCAATGAGGTATCCTCCATCCGGGGTAGCCTGGATGCAATACGCTTCTTTTGGGCCGCCGGGATCGAATCGTTTTTCCCAAAGCAAATTCCCGTATGCATCCGTCTTTGCCAGAACAACGTCCTTGTTGGTGTTATTTACGTCGTCTTGGGTACTCCCTAATACGACGAATCCTCCATCATTTGAGAGCGCTACTGCCAGTCCTTCATCAGTTCCGGCGCCCCCGATCGTTGTCCTCCATTTAGTGCCGCCGGCGGCATTCGCTCTTATCAGGTAAATGTCCTTTAGTCCGGCCCCGGTACTTTCCGTATAGCCGGCAATGATGAAATCGCCATCCGGTGTTGCTTCTATGGCATAACCGCGGTCATTTGCGCTACCGCCAAAGTTGCTTTCCCATAAAACGTTTCTGGAAGCATCGGTTTTAAAAAGATAGACGTTCAGGTTCCCATTACCAACCTGTCTTGAACCCACTACCATGTATCCTCCGTCAGTTGTCTGCACGACACCGTTTCCATATTCTGACTTGGCAGTACCAATGGTGTATGGTAAGTTGGGCCGAGTGATGGTAACCATCTGGGTGTAAGTACTGGATTGTGTGCCCCTGGTCGCTTTTAAAACCACCAGGAACGTGCCGCTGGTCTTATAAGAGTGGGAGGGATTGGCTGCCGTAGAAGTAGAGGGTTCGCCGAGTATCGGATCGCCGAAATCCCAGAGATAAGAGGTAGCATTGTACGAAGCATTCGTAAAGGAAAGGCTGCAAATGGCCGTACAATTATTATTTGTGAAGGAAAACGAGGCGATAATAGTGTCTATCGGTACTGTTATCGTGTCGCCGGAACCTATTATGATCGTCGTATCCGGGATCACATCCACGGGCGGGTCAATAGGTTCCGCAGGTTCTTCACAGGAAACAACGAAAAAGAGCCACGCCAGAAAGCAGGCAACGGGAAAGACTGTTTTGAGATTTATCGACATGGCGTTTCAATGGTTTGGACGAAAATGTCGACAAACCTATCAAACCTCATTCAATAAAAAAGAGAATTCGGGTCAATTGTATGGCATTAGCCAACCCGGATTAGAAGTGAGAAGTGAGAGGGTGAGAAGTGAGAGACCGTAGCGTACACCGCTTCGCTCCAAAATCTGTACGACTGGAGCGAAGCGGTGTACGCTACGGTCTCTCACTTCTCACCCTCTCACCTCTCACTTCTAGTTGTTGAGCATCACCGGCATCACCAGCATCAAAATCTCTCTATCGTTGCTGTTCTCTTCCACCGGCGTCAGGATACCTGCGCGGCTGGGGGTGGAGAACTCCATTTTCACCTCTTCGCTGTCGAGTACGCCGAGCATTTCCGCCAGAAAACGCGCATTGAAAGCGATTTTCATCGGGCTGCCGTCGAAGTTGCAGGCGAGTTGTTCGGTGGCTTCGTTAGAGAAATCGAGGTCTTGTGCGCTGACAGTCAGGCTTTTATCGTTCACGTCGAGCACCACCTGGTTGGTGGTTTTGTTGGCGTAGATGGCGATACGTTTGAGCGAATTTTGGAAATCGCTGCGGCTCAGCGTCATCGAATTCGGGTTATCTACCGGAATAACGGCGTTGTAATCCGGGTAGCGCGCGTCGATCAGGCGGCACACCAGGTTCATGCTGGCAAAGGAGAAAAACGCGTTGGCCTTGTTGAACGAGATTGTCACGCCGTCGTTGGCGGGCAGGGCGTTTTTCAGCAGGTTGAGTGCTTTTTTCGGGATAATGAACGAAGTCGCCACCTCGCCGGCCAGTTGGTGCGTGCTGTATTTCACCAGTTTGTGCGCATCGGTAGCCACACAGATGAGTTTGTTCATATCTACCTGGAAATACACGCCGGTCATAGCCGGGCGCAGTTCGTCGGACGACGTCGCAAACACCGTTTTATTGATGGCTTCCAGCAGGTACTGGCTGTTGAGTTTCACAGTTTCCACGCTGTCCGGCTCCGGGATATTCGGAAAATCGCTGCCGTTCTCGCCGGCCAGGCGGTATTTGCCGTAGGAAGACGTGATCTCGATGCCCCAGTTGTCCGGCTGCACCGTCACGGTGATCGGCTGCTGCGGCAGCGCTTTCAGCGTATCGAGCAGGATTTTCGCGGGAATAGCCACCGAAAAGTCGTCGTCGGCCAGCACTTCGATGCTGGTAGCGATGCTCGTTTCGAGGTCGGTAGCGGCGATGGTCAGCCTTTTATTTTCAATTTTAAACAGAAAATCTTCCAGAATGGGAAGCACCGGATTGGAGCCGATAGCGCCGGAAGCGATCTGTAATTGTTTCAGTAGTTCGGTAGAAGAAACGCTGAATTTCATGCGTCAGGATTGGATTTTAGATTTGGAAAGGCTTTGCCTTTAACGTGCAAATGTAACCCGCCCGGCGGGTCTTTTCTGTTTAAAAAACTAACAGATTGTGGAAAAGTATGAAGGCAGTGCGAAGTCTGGAAGCAGTGCGAAGTCGTCAGTGCGAAGTGCGAAGTCGTTTTAACGCTCGATCGTGTGGACTTCGCACTTCGCACTGACGACTTCGCACTGCTTCCAGACTTCGCACTCACTCAAAGAGTGCTAAAACCACCCGCCGGTTCCATTTCCGGTTTTCAGGCAGGTCGATAATAGCGCCGTTGGAAGTTTCTTCGCCATTGGGCGCCACAGGATCTGCTTCGCCGAAAACTTTTATGAACATTCGGTCGGCACGAATTCCTTTGGCAATCAGGTAATTACGTGCAGCGCGGGCCCTGCCGGCGGCCAGTTCCACATTTGCCTGGGGACTCCCGACGCCGTCGGTATAACCCAGTACATTTAATTTTAATGCCTTGTTTTTGATCAGCCGTTCTGCCACGCGGTCGAGTTCGGTCCTGGCTGCGGCAGTGAGGGTATTCAATCCGAAATCGAAATAGATATTGCGGATGTTCGCCTGCGGATCGGCGATGAAGAACACCCCGTTCCGGAAATACGGGCAATTCACTTCGCACAGGATCCGCTGTTCCTCCACATCGATGATAGACGCGAACGGAAATCCTTTGGCAATCATCTCCTGCCGCACTTTTTCGGCGTCGAGGCGGGTGGCGTAGGCGCCGGCAAAATAACGGAAGAGGCCAATTTGGTCGGTTGTTTCCACGTAGTCATTCACGCCCCGTTCCGTAAAATACGACATAGCCATGGGTTGCTCGAAAGCAGCGATCTGCACCCGGAAATCCTGTGCGAAAGACCCGTTTTGAAAAAGGGACACCAAAGCAAATAAAAAACAAATACGCATAGCCTGTAGGGTGAATGAACGTTGCAAAAGTACGCGAACTGCCCGCTTTATACGATTGCGTCAAATTTGATTTTTAGAAAACAGACGAAATTTTACCTTCGCTGCGCTCTTTCCAAATTATACCGCCCTGTACGCTCTCTTGTTCCAGAAAAAATTTGGCATTCAACAACCATGAAAAAACGCAACCTCTTTATTCTCCTCATCGCCGGCCTGCTCGGGCTCTGGTTTTTTGCCAGCCGGCGTAGTCATGCAGCATCTCAAGCGCGCCCCAACGACCCGTGGGTATTCCGTTCCGTTATGGATAAACAGCCGCGTATGATCACTTTCGCGCTGCACAACAACCTGTGGGTCTCCTATTCTACCGATTCCTGCTCGCTGTACAAGGCCTGGCCGGGCGGCGTGGATTTTACCGGAGCGGTGTACAACATGCGACACGGCCCGCAGCCCATGAGCATCGGGGCTGCATGGCTGGAAAATAAAAACCGCCAGCCCTGGGAGGTGACGGTGGGCGGAAAAACGGAAACGCCACGCACCGATTACAAAGGGCACCGGTATACGAAGGACGGCGCCGCCGAGATCATGTACGACCTCGTGCTGGCCGACGGACACCGCATCCGCATCAACGAACGGCCCGACTACGTGCAACGCGACCGCCAGAGCGGCTTCGAACGCACTTTCACCGTGGAAAATGCGCCCGTCGGCGCAACCATCGTTTTACGCACCAGCGTGGCCTCCATAGCCGACCCTTCCGGCATCGCTACCGACGGCGCCTGGCAACAAACGCAGCAGACCACGCAGGAAAACAATTTCAACCTGCGTGCCCTGGCTGTGGAAGGCACATTGACGCTGAAAACCGACCAGCCCACCCATTTTACTGCCATGTTCGTCAGCCAGGCACTGCTGCCCAATCCGTTCGATGCCGAACGCCTGGCGCTGGAAGCCGGTGAAACAGGCGCCGGAACGGTAAGCGCAGGCGAAAAACTCATGGCCCAAAGCGACTGCCGCACCTGCCACAACCCCGAAGTCCAAACGGTGGGTCCCGGTTTCCGGCAAATCGCCGAACGGTATAAAAACGTGCCGGAAGTCATCGCCAAACTGACTGAAAAAGTACTGAAAGGCGGCGCCGGCGTATGGGGCGCGGCAGCCATGAGCGCGCACCCGGATTTACAACCCGAAGACGCCACTGCTATGGTCAATTACGTGCTTTCCCTCGATGAAGGGGAAGACGACGGCGAAGGCGGCGGCGCAGCCAAACAACTGACCGACATCCCTGAATCGTCGTGGCTACGGTCCGACGCTTCCGTGGTCGACAAAGAAGTGGTTTCCGGTCTGGCCGTTCAAGTATTCAACCTCTCCACGGCCCCACTCACACTGAAGGACGTTCGTTTCGACGCCAAACCCTCTTTCACGGCCATTGCCCCCAGCCTGGATGCGGAAGGCGCCGATTTTGCGCCGCTGCGCGATAATTTCGCGATGGCAGCGGAAGGATTTTTGTTTCTGGACAAAGACGACAACATCCTGTTCCAACTCGGCAGCGACGATGGCAGCCGGCTCCTCATCGATGGCCGCGAACTCATCAACCACGACGGCTGGCACGGCATGGAACCCAAAGAAGCGGAAGTAGCCCTGCGCGCGGGGTACCACCCCATTCGTGTGGAATATTTCCAGGCGGGCGGCGGACGCGGCATTCAACTGAAATGGGCCCGTTTCGGGAACACGGATATGTCGGTAGTGCCGCAAAACGCTTTTTTCCATAAAAGCACGCCCGACCTTGCAGACGCGCCGGCCGTAATGGGCGGCAGCGGCGCCTTGCCCGGCGATGGCGCTCCCTTGCAGGAAGTGCACCCTTCTTACACGCTCACACAGGCCCGCCCCGACGGTTTTTTGCCCAAGGTATCCGGCATGGATTTCCTGCCCGACGGTCGGCTCGTCGTATCCACCTGGGATGCGCTGGGCGCCGTTTATGTGCTGGAAAATGTGGAATCAGGCGATCCTTCGAAAATCAAGGTGAAACGCATCGCACAGGGACTGGCCGAACCCCTGGGCGTGAAAGTGGTGGATGGCGCTATCTATGTACTTCAGAAACAGGAACTCACAAAACTCGTCGACAACAACGGCGACGACGTGATCGATGAATACCAGTGTTTTTCCAAAGGCTGGAGGGCCACTGCCAATTTCCACGAATTCGCTTTCGGGCTGGTGTACAAAGACGGGTATTTCTACGCTACGCTGGCCATCGCCATTCTTCCCGGCGGCGCCAGCGCCCGGCCGCAGGGCCCCGACCGCGGCAAGGTCGTGCGCATCAGTGCAAAAGACGGCAGCATGGAGTTTCTGGCCCGCGGCCTGCGCACGCCCGACGGCGTAGGTATCGGCCCCGACGGCGAGGTCTTTATCGCCGACAACCAGGGCGACTGGCTGCCTTCCTCCAAAATCCTACACATGAAACCAGGCGCTTTTTACGGCTCGTTCGCCGTCGACAGCACGACAGTGGCGCAAATGCCGATTCAACAGCCGGTGGTTTGGCTGCCGCAGGACGACATCGGCAATTCACCTACCCAGCCGGTAGTGCTCAATGACGGCCCGTACAAAAACCAGTTGCTGCACGGCGACGTGTGCTACGGCGGCCTGCAACGGGTATTTATGGAAAAAGTGAACGGAGATTACCAGGGCTGCGTATTCCGTTTCACCCAGGGCCTCGAAGGCGGCACGCACCGCCTGGTGTGGGGCCCCGACGGCGCTTTGTACATAGGTATGATCGGCAACCCGGGCAATTGGAGCCAGACTGACAAACTCTGGTACGGCCTGCAACGTATGAAGTACAACGGACAGTCTGCTTTCGAAATGCTGGCGGTACGCGCAAAAACGAACGGTGTGGAAATCGAATTCACCGAACCGCTGCGCCCCGGCGACGGCTGGGAACCGGCCAATTACACCGTTCACCAGTGGTGGTACAAACCCACGAACAATTACGGCGGCCCAAAAATGGACGAAGAAGAACTCGCCGTAAAATCGGCCAGCATTTCCGCCGACCGTAAAAAGGTATTTCTCGAAATTCCCGGCATCAAAACGCAACACGTGCTGCATATCCGCCTGCATGACCTGCCTGCCAGCGAATACGGCAACGGCCTCTGGACTTCCGAAACCTGGTACACCATGAATGCCATTCCTGCCGCCGACGCAGGCACTCCCCTCCCCCGCCCCGTTCCTGTACAGGTGGCGGATAACACTCTGACAGACAAGGAAAAAGCCGATGGCTGGGCGTTACTGTTTGATGGTAAAAGTCTCGATTCCTGGCACAGTTACGGCAAAAAGACGATTGGAAAATCCTGGGTCATCGACGACAATTCCATCCACCTCGACGCCAAACCCAATCCCGACGGCGGCTGGCAAACAGCGGACGGCGGCGATATCATCACAACGGAAGAATACGGGGATTTTGAGTTTCAGTACGACTGGAAAATCGGCGCCTGCGGCAATTCCGGCGTGTACTACCACGTGCTGGAAGCGCCCGAAAAGTATACCCACGGCTGGATGACCGGCCCGGAAATGCAGGTGCTCGACAACACCTGCCACCCCGACAGCAAATTCCCGAAACACCGCGCCGGCGACCTCTACGATTTTATCGAATGCAAATACGAGACGGTAAAACCTGCCGGCCAGTGGAACCACGCACGCATCGTTTTCCGCAACGGCAAGGTGGAGCATTGGCTGAACTACCGGAAAGTGGTGGAATTGCAGATGTTTGAAAACGGGAAACCTACCAAACAATGGCTCGATCTGATCGCGGCCAGCAAATTCCCCAAAATCCCCGCACCGGAATTCGGCCTGCTTACGAAAGGGCACCTGGCGTTACAGGATCATGGGAATTTGGTGTGGTTCAAGAATTTGAAAGTGAAAAAGTGAGTTGTGAGT
>ENA-UOWO01002287-UOWO01002287.1-activated-sludge-metagenome-genome-assembly--contig:-NODE-2287-length-23982-cov-17.340243_pt1 | contig 23982 bp, 20 predicted proteins | sample MGYA00238148_ERZ761564 | MGnify/ENA primary metagenome ERZ761564 (study PRJEB28885, sample SAMN05720194) | activated sludge metagenome | isolation source: Anaerobic digester | place: USA... | reverse complement strand
ATGTAATCAATTGGAAAAAAGTAAGCGAGAATTATGAGGAAGCTTTGAAGAAGTAAACGCTTGAAGTTTCTAATTCAATTTAAAAATATTAAAAAAAGCTGAAACAAAATTAAATTTTGTTTCAGCTTTTTTTTGTAGAAATACTCTTTTAGACAATTAGTGAATCGTATTACTCAACACCACAACATCCATAGGTTGTATTATCACTTTTTTGGTCACTTTCTTTGTGAATACCTCTTTGTAATTTCCTTTTTTAAGAAGGGGATTTGCAAAAAGAACTGCTTTATCACTGCGATTAATGATGACAATCACTTCTTCACTACCTAATTTTCGGCTAAAAGCATAAGTCTTCGCTGTATCATTAACTTCAATTGTTGTGAAATCACCTAATTTTATAGCTTTGTATTGATTGCGCAAACCAATAAATTTCTTGTACCAATTGAATAAATCCGTATTAAATTCCACTTTATCCGCTTCGTGTTTACTTTGGTCGGGATTGGCTAATTCATCATTATATTTTTTGTCAACCCAAACCATGGGTTTCCGACAATCAGGGTCGTTACTGCCCCACATTCCAGATTCATCACCATAATAAATCATTGGCGCTCCCAAATACAATAGTTGAAATGCAGCAATTAATTTTTGCTTTTCCAATTGGTTAGCAGTAGGTTTTCTAGCGTTATAGCCCTTATTATTACTCTTTTGACTCCAGTTAAAATAATCGCCCCAATCACCAAATTTCTTTCCATCCGGATTGGCGACTGCACTACCAATTCTTGTTGCATCGTGGCTTCCAACCAAATTTTGCATATTCATAGCAACGCCTTCACCAAATCCTTCACGCAATTCTTTTAATTTTGAATCAAACTGTGTAACGGAACTTCCTTTTAAATCCTGTACAAAAAAATCATGCACAAGGAAAGAAAAATTATAATTCATCGTTGCATCAAATTCGTCTCCGCTTAAATACGGTTTGGTTTTATCAATAGGATCAACCAATTCAGCAGTAAGATAGGCTTCATTATTAATAGATTTTACCAATTTTCGCCAATCTTTCCAAAAAGGATGTGCAATACAATAGGCCACATCCAAACGCCAGCCGTCTATTCCATATTGGGTACCTTTATTCATTGGATTCATCCAACGTTTGGTTGCATCAAAAATATACTGTTTGGGCCCTGAAACTATTCCATTACTATCTTCTTTAAACTCAGGTAAAGTTTTTACGCCAAACCAACCTTTGTATTCAAACTTGGTTCCTTTAGCAGTGTCTTGCCAACTATCAACCATAAACCAATCTTTGTAGGCTGATCCTTCTTGTTTTTCGGCAACATCTCTAAAAGCAAAACTATTTACTCCCAAGTGGTTGAAAACACCATCAAAAATGATAAACATTTTTCGTTTATGAACCTCATCTATAAGTTTAAGGGCAAGTAAATCTGCTTTTGTCCAAACCCATTTCTCTGGATTTAATGGGTCTTCGTTCAGTATCATTTTTTTATCTCCTTCGGGATCTGGGCCAAATGTTGGATCAACGTGATGGTAACACAAAGCATCGTATTTATGAGAAGATGGTGCCCAAAAAATGGGGTTCATATAAATAGCATTGACACCCAAGGATTTCAAATAATCTAATTTATCAATAACACCTTGCAAATCACCTCCGTAACGTCTTCTTTGAATGTTGTAAAAAACATCCTTTCCGTTTTTTTGTTCGTATGGTTGCAGTTCATACCAATCACTGGTCCAAGGATGAATTTGAAAATCCGAATTAGTATCAAATGGATATGCACCATCTTGATCGCTCACTTTTGGATCATTGGAAGGGTCTCCATTATAAAATCGGTCGGGAAATATTTGATACCAAACTACACCTTTACTCCAACTGGGAGTGAAATCATTTTGAGCAAATAAAGACTGGAATGCTAAAAATAGCAAACAAATTGAAATTGATTTTTTCATTGAAAAAGAGGATTGTTAAAACTTTAAAAGATTACAACTGAAAAATAAACGATTCCGAAGAGCCAATGCTGATTTGTGCCTTTCCTTCTCCGTTTTCTACTCGCAATTGAGTAGTTTTTTTGTGATACAACTGATCCGTTATCGTGTAAATTCCATCTTTTAAATTCCATTTTTGAATGATATCAGCTGGAATTCGCAGTTCGAAATTACTGGAAGCCAAGGAATAAAAATTAGTTACAATAATTAGTTTTTGAGTCTCAGACCAACGAGTATAAGCATAAATTGCGATGTCATAACCCGGTGTAATGTTGCGATTGGCCGTTTGTATTTCCTGAAAATTCCCCATCAAAGCCGAACTATTGATCGTGAAATTCAATAATCTTTTATAAAAATCACGCAAATCTTTTTCACTCTGTGAAAGTTGTCCGCCATCAAATTTCCCACCATTCATCCATCGTTGGTGATTAGGAACTCCAATATAATCGAAAATCGATGTTCGGGAATGCGTTCCAAAACCAGCGTTTTCATTTCCGGCTTCTCCTACTTCTTGACCAAAATAAATCATCGTTGGCGCAGTGCTTATCGTTGCAGAAACTACCATTAGTGGCTTCCCTTTTTCTGGTGTTCCTGCAAATTCAGGACTTGCCAAGCGTTGTTCGTCGTGATTGTCCAAAAACTTAAGCATATGATGTTCAATATCAGCCATTCGATGCTGAATATCCGAAAGCCCATCGGGCCAAGTTTTTCCTTGAATCACCGCTTTCAAATGATCATAGGTTTCCACTTTGTCATACAAATAATCCATTTTTCCGAGACGAATATAATTGCGATATTCATTCGGATTATACACTTCGGCCATCAAAAAAGCATCTGGATTATTCACTTTTATCGCTGAATTCATATAACTCCAAAATTCAACTGGCACCATTTCGGCCATATCATAACGGAACCCATCGACTCCTTTGGCAGTCCAATACAAAGCAATATCACGGAATTTGATCCAAGAATTAGGCACGCTTTTGTCCTTCCAAAAATCGAAATGCTCCTGATAAGATTTAGTGTCAAAACCTGCTGGGAGTTCCGGAAAATCTTTAGAACCATCAGGGCGAATTCCGTAATTGACTTTCACAGTTTCGTACCAATCGTTCTTATCTGGTTTTGCTAATCTTGAACCGTTACCCGTCCATTTTGCTGGAAATTCTTCAAATTTTCCATCAATTAGCGGATTGCTTTCTCCGTTTAAAGGTTTGCCCGCATCAGGAATTTCAAAACGGGTATTTGGAATATAATAAAAGTTATTATCGCGTTTGTATTCTACCGAAACATCATCATCGGCACCAATATCTTTCACGCCTTTTGGATTGCTTTTCCCTTCGTATTTTCGAGCAATATGATTGGGAACAATATCAATAATCACCTTCATTCCCGCTTTATGAGTTCGGGTAATCAAGGCTTCAAATTCTTGCAAACGATTCGCTGGATTCACCGCCAAATCAGGGTTTACATTATAATAATCTTTCACAGCATACGGCGAACCGGCACGACCTTTTACCACTTCAGGATCATCGTTCGAAATACCAATCGAAGTATAATCTCGTACCAAAGCATGATGAGGAACTCCTGTGTACCAAATAGAGGTTACACCCAAATCCTTGATTTCTTTCAAGGCTTTATCGGTAAAATCATTGAACTTCCCTACTCCATTTTCCTCGATAGTTCCCCAAGGTTTATTGGTCGTATTTTGGTTACCAAACAATCGGGTAAAAACCTGATAGACAACTTCTTTCTTTTGTGGTGTGTTTTTCTTTTCTGTATCCATTTTCATAGCTGTAGTTTTACAGGCTGCTGCCAAAAGTAGTATGCTTATACTTGCAACAATAGTTATTTTTTTCATCATAGTAAATTATTTTTCCTGATTTTTAGTTCTAATTATGAAATTCAATTCAAATGAATTAACAACATCTAAATTTACTATTTTTTTGGCTTCAATTTGAGAATTATTCAAAATTTATCCAGAACTATTCACTAGAATTGGAACTACAACGAGGTATTATCCCTTTTTGTTGATAAATTTTTATCAAAATCGAATGATACTCGAATCGCTTGTATCGAGTTATAAATAAATCATAATTTAGATTACGGTTGTTTCCTTTTTCTTAAATTTGGCAAAAAATAAATCCATTGAAGAAGTTACTTTTTTTCATAAGTTGTTGTTTCGTAGTCTTGTGTTTCCAAAACCTTTTGGCACAAGCTCCAAAAAAAATTATTATAGATCATTCAGACTATTTTGATGTCAATCAACTCGAAGCTCCCGATGCTGCATTACTTACTGGAAATGTACGCATCAATCACGACGGCATCATAATGACTTGTAACAAAGCCTACTATTTTCAAAAGGAAAATTACATCAAAGCCTTTGGAAATGTACAATTGGTTCAAGGTGACACCTTATTTTTAAACAGTAAATATGCCGAATATAATGGCAATATGAAAATAGCATTTGCCACAGGAAATGCCAAAATGCGTTCACCAGAATCAACTTTGGTCACAGACACCATCAACTTTGACCGAAATACCCAAGAAGTTTTTTACAACACAAACGGAACCATTACTAATAGAGACAATACGCTGAAAAGTAAATCTGGAAAATATTATGTTGCCGAAAAAAAATTCCAATTCCTTACGGCAGTTACCATCACGAATCCTAAATATGTAATCAAGTCCAATCACTTGGATCATTATAGCAATTCCGGGCATTCCTATCTTTTTGGCCCTTCTACAATTACCAGTAAAGCCAATTTTATTTATACCGAAAAAGGGTTTTACGACACCAAAAAAAATCTAGCGCATTTTCTTCGGAAGTCCTACATAAAATACGATGACCGACTCATTGAAGGTGATAGTTTATATTATGACCGAAATCGGGAATTTGCCTCAGCAACACGAAATGTAAAAATCACCGACTCCATCAATCGCGGCATTATCAAAGGTCATTATGCCGAATTATTCAAAAATCAAGACTCGATGTTTGTAACCAAAAGAGCCGTGGCCATTAACTTAGTCGAAAACGATTCGGTTTACATTCACGGAAAAAAAATGATGGTTACAGGTCCAGAAGGCAACCGCATTATTCGCGCTTTCAAAAACGTGCGTTTCTATAAAATTGATATGAGTGGTAAATGTGATTCCTTACATTCCAATTCGAAAACTGCTTTGACAAAATTGATTGGAAATCCAATTCTTTGGAACGGAGAAAGCCAAATTACAGGCGATATAATGCACCTTATTGGAAACAATACCACGAAGAAATTGGATTCACTCAAAGTGCTCAACAATACATTTCTAGTTTCTAAAGACACCCTTGGAACGGGTTTCAACCAAGTTAAAGGACAAAATCTGTACGGGAAATTTCTGGATGGAAAACTCCACGATGTCGATATTGTAAAAAATGCCGAAGTCATTTATTATATGCGAAATGATGCCCAAGAACTCATTGGCATCAACAAAAATGTGAGCAGTAAAATCAACATTATTTTTGATAAAAAAGAAATAGAAGACATCACTTTTTTCAAACAAGTAGATGGCACCATTTACCCCGAAAAAGAATTATTAGAACCTGATCGAAAACTTCGTGGAATGGTCTGGCGTGGTGACGAAAGGATAAAATCGAAAGAAGATATTTTTCCTCCCGAAGAAAATGTTGACAATGACAAATTAGTCCAGCAAGGAAAAGACGAAGAAGCCAAGGAAAATGTCCCAATGAAAATCCGGAAAGAAACTTTGAATTACGATAAGAAGAAGAAAAAGTAGGTGGCAGTCCCGATAGCTATCGGGAGCAGGTTGCAGATTTCAGTTTATATCAATTGGATTAGCCCTCTATTTGTCATCCCGACGAAGGAGGAATCTCTACTAACGAGAGCAACATAATTGAGACGATTCCAGCGTGACAAATAGCAAGAATAAATATCTCCAAATTAATACATAAAACTTCGTAAACTTTGCGTCCTTGCGCATTTGCGGTTAAAAACATAAACATTGAACAACGATTTCATAAAATACCAAGCCCAAACGTCTCCCTATCCTTTAGGAATGGAGGTTTCACACGCCAAAGGCTCTTATATTTACGACACTAATAACAAAAAATATTTGGATTTTGTGGCTGGTGTTTCGGCTTGCACATTAGGTCACCAACCGCCAAGAGTCAATCAGGCCATTAAAGACCAATTGGACAAATATTCACACGTGATGGTGTATGGCGAATATTCGCAAAGCCCCGCCGTAGAATATTGCAAATTGATGGCTTCACTCCTACCCGAACCTTTAAAAAAAACCTATTTGGTTAATTCGGGAACCGAAGCGATTGAAGGAGCCTTAAAACTAGCCCGAAGAACTACCGGAAGAAGCCAATTGATTTCTTGCCACAATGCCTATCACGGCAACACGATGGGTTCGATGAGCGTGATGGGATTTGAAGAGCGCAAACGCATTTTTCGTCCATTAATTCCCGACGTCGATTTCGTCACCTTCAACAACGAAGCCGATTTAGAAAAAATCACTACCAAAACAGCCGGAATTCTACTCGAAACGATTCAAGGTGGTGCTGGATTTATTGAGCCAGAGAACAACTTCTTGAAAAAAGTCCGCGAACGTTGCACCGAAGTGGGCGCAATGATGATTCTCGACGAAATCCAACCCGGTTTTGGAAGAACAGGAAAACTTTTTGGATTCCAAAATTACGATGTCGTTCCTGATATTGTCGTTATGGGAAAAGGAATGGGTGGTGGAATGCCTGTTGGCGCTTTCACAGCTTCCGCTGAAATGATGGATTTGTTGAGCCACGATCCCAAATTGGGTCACATTACGACTTTTGGAGGTCATCCTGTCATTGCGGCAGCCTGTTTGGCGACTTTGCAGGAAATTACAGAGACTAACTTAATGTCCCAAACTTTGGAGAAAGAAAAGCTCTTCAAGTCACTTTTGGTACATCCTTTGATAAAAGAAATTAGAGGAAAGGGATTAATGTTGGCAGCAATGACAGAAAGTGCAGCCATAACGAATGAAGTGATTCTGAAATGCCAAGATAAAGGACTGATTTTATTTTGGCTTTTATTCGAAGCCAATGCCATAAGAATAACTCCACCATTGACCATTTCAGAAGATGAAATTCGAGAAGGTTGTGGGATAATGCTGGAAGTGATGGACTCCATTTTAGATTGAAAATTTTAGATTGAAAAATTGTTACTACCATTATATTTCTGTTAATTAAATTGTTCACAACAATTCCAAACTTTTCTCACATCAACACCTAGGTTGCCTACTTTTATTTTGGGCAAACTCAAAAAAAATAACCTATGCAATTAAGCGAAGAAGAAGAGGAATATAACTTATCCTTGTCTAAATTTGAGTCAATGTTGAAAACCAACAAAGTGCTCTTTTTTGACTCCGAGGAATTTGAAGACATCATCCTTCATTATCTCGATATGGGAAAAGCCAATTTAGCAAAGAAAGCCTTAAAATTGGCTCTTGAACAACATCCAAAATCAACTGGTTTAAAACTCGTTCAGGTCGAAATGTTGGTGTATGACGACAAACTTGAACAGGCTGAAAAACTGTTGAACGAATTGTACGCCATTGAACCTACTAATGAGGAAATTTACATTCAAAAAGCCAATATTTTTTCTAAAAGAGATAACCACGAAAAAGCGGTTGAATTACTAAATATTGCTTTAGAATATACCGATGATTATGCCGATGTCTATAATTTAATCGGGATGGAATACCTATTTATGGACAATCTCGAAATGGCCAAGGATAGTTTCATCAAATGCTTGGAAGTGGATCTCGAAGATCAATCAGCCTTGTATAACGTGGTGTATTGTTTCGAATTTTTAGACCAAAATCGCGAAGCCATTGACTATTTGACCAAATACATCGATCAAAATCCGTACAGCGAAATCGCTTGGCATCAAATTGGTCGCTTGCATTATGGATTGAAAGAATACGAAAATGCCATTCGCGCTTTTGATTACGCCACCTTAATAGACGACGAATTTTTGGGTGCTTTTATGGAAAGAGCCAAAGCATTGGAACGCTTGAAAAAATACGAAGAAGCTATCGAAAGTTACAACAGAACTATCGAATTAGACGATGCAACTTCATATGCTTTACTTCGAATAGGGAAATGCTACGAAAAGTTGGGCAACAAAGTTCAGGCATTGAAATATTTCAACAAAACGGTTCACGAGGATCCACTTTTAGACAAAGGTTGGATTGCGATTACTGATTTTTATGTACGTCAAAAAAACTATCAAAAAGCCTTGTTTTTTGTCAATAAAGCCCTAGCGATTGACAATCAAAACAGAATGTATTGGAAACGATATGCCACGATAAACAAACAAATGAACTTCTTCGAAGAAGCCGAATTTGGTTATAGAAAAGCAGTAGAATTTGGTGATTATTCATTAGACACTTGGTTGTTTTGGGTTGATATTTTGCAATTTTTAGGCGAGTTCGAAACTGCAATTCAAACATTGCTGCAAGCATCTGAATATTTCCCAGAAGAAAACGAAGTCGAATATCGCTTGGCAGGATTGTATTTTATGATTCAAGACACAACCAAAGCCAAGTTTCATTTGAGTAACGCCTTGCGATTGAATTTTGACAATTACATCATTTTGGAAGATTTATTTCCAGTGGTTTGGTCTCGTAAAATGGTGCAGAACTACATTGCAAAACATAAAAAGTAAGTAATTCTACTTAACCACAAATTTCACAAATTTTCACGAATTAATTCGTGAAAATTTGTGAAATTTGTGGTTAATTTTTTAGATCCAAAAATACAAACGTACTAAAAGTACATAGTTTAAAATCAAATTTAAAACCACACAATGCTTGATATACTACGAAAACGTTTTGGTTTACTAGGACGCAACATCAGTTATTCATTTTCGAAAGGATATTTTACCGAAAAATTCAATAGTGACAACCTATTCGAAGGCTGTACTTACGAGAATTTTGATATTACAGAAATAACAGCTTTCCCCGAAATTATAAAAAACACTCCCGATCTAAAAGGAATGAATGTAACGATTCCATACAAAGAAGTCGTGATTCCATATTTAGACAAACTATCCAAAAAAGCAACCGAAATTGGAGCTGTAAATACCATAAAATTCACTAAAAAAGGAAAACTGAAAGGCTACAACACCGACTATTATGGTTTTATGAAATCAATAGAACCGCTATTGCTACCTCATCATAAAAAAGCACTGATTCTGGGAACGGGTGGCGCATCGAAAGGTGTGGCATTTGCCTTGAAGGAATTGGGGATTTTATATAATTTTGTTTCCCGAGAAGCCAAAGAAGGCATCATCGATTACGACAGAATCAACGCCACCACATTTGATAATTACCAAATCATCATCAACTCAACTCCTGTAGGAACTAGCCCAAATACGGATGCATTTCCGTTACTTCCTTACGAATATTTTACCGAAAAGCACATCGCATATGATTTAATTTACAATCCTGCAGAAACTCAATTTCTAAAAAAAGCAGCTGTACAAGGAGCACAGACAAAAAACGGACAAGATATGCTTATTTTTCAAGCAGAAAAGGCTTGGGAAATTTGGAATGATTAGAGGTTTCTTTCAATAATTTGCATTAAAAACATTGTATCTAGTGAGAAACAGAATTACAAAATCCTTTTACCTTTTTTTCAGTATTTAAGCAACCTAATTATTACTAAATTTAAAAAGGGTTTAACTTTAATTAAAAAGTTAAACCCTATATTTTTTAAATTAAACACACTTTGGAGTAATATAAATTTTACATATTAAATTAATATGTTTTTTATCAGTATCTAGGCTATAGATTCCATATTAATATTTTGAACTTCAATAGAATTCAAATTTTTGAAATCTTTAATCTTGTCATTCAATTTCAAAATTCGATTCAATTGTTTCTGTTGAATCTTGAATTTAGTATAATATTTATATAATTCTTTACCAATAAAAAAGGCGGTCAAGGACACTCCTGTAAGTAAACCAATTAAGTAATAAGTAATCATAAGTCCTATATTTAAGGTTAAAAATCAGTTAGTTATATATATTTTTTTTTTAATGTTAAATCCCTTTAGAAATAATTTTTTCTACTCTTGGTAATACTTTTTTCCCCCTGAATGAAAATGTTTTCTAATAATAACACTACAAACTTATTTACAATAAATTGAAATAAATATTAAAATCGTTTAAAAGAAGAAAAACTCTTTGAATTGCAAATTCTGTGATTATTTTAGATAAAAAACAGTTGCAGAAAGCTAAATTTTAATAAAAGTGTCTGGCATCAATTATTTTTTTCAATGTCATTTACCAAAAAAACTACAGCGTTAAACTTAATCCCAAAAAGACAATTACGCGTGCAATCGATTGCTATCATTAAGATAAAGGGGATTTATCATCTTTTCAAATGGAGAACCAAGCTATAGCATTTGGAAGAGAGGTCATCACTATTTAAAAAGTTTTCAATCTAATACCAGAAACTCTAACTCATTTTTAGCAAAAACAAAATGACTATCCGATTCTTACACGACTAAAAGAATTGGCACACAGATTACAAGGATTTGAGCAGATTACCACAGATTAAAAGTAATAAAAATCCGCTTTTTATCCGTTAAATCTGTGTGCAATTTTTTTTGTTTAGTAAGCTTAGTGGAAGGTCATAAAAACTAAACCTTCTGTTTTTAAATCAGTTCAATGATTTTAAAAAATACCTTTTTTGTGATAACGAATTTGAAAACTAACACATGTTATTTTTGTATATTTGATATCTTACAACTAAATAAAAAATTGAGATGAAACATATAGGTTGGATAGGTCTTGGTAATATGGGAACACCAATGGCTAGTAATTTGTCGAAGGCAGGTTTTCCATTAACAGTATTCAACAGAAGTGCTGACAAAACAAAATCATTTGAAGAGACCAATGTCACAATTGCCCAAAACATTAGTGAGTTAGTATGGCATTCCGATATCATTTTCACAATGCTGACAAATGATGAAGCCGTTTCTATGGTATATGAAGAAATTCTTGGAATGGAAGAAATAAGCGGAAAACTTTTTATTGATATGAGTACCATTTCGGAAGATCTTTCCGTGAGTATTGCTCAAAAATTGAAACAAAAAAAAGCCTCATTATTAGATGCTCCTGTAGCTGGAAGCACGCAACCCGCATCCAATGGAACCTTGACGATAATGGTGGGTGGTGATGCAACCGATTTAACCCTCGCTTTGCCCTATTTTGAAAAATTGGGAAAATATATAAAACATTTAGGAACCAATGGTAAAGGAATTGCTACCAAATTGAGCGTGAATTATTACCTTTCTATTTTGTATTTGGGATTGGCAGAAACAGTATTATTTGCCGAAAATAATAGTATCAATCGTACGGATTTATTAGAAATCATTAATGAAAGCGCTTGCGGAAGTGGTGCATCAAAAGTCAAAACCCCATTGCTGCTATCCGAAGATTACAAACCCGCATTTGCCTTGAGCCTTATGCAAAAAGACGTTATGCTAGCTCAAAAAAACGGAGTGAATTTTCCATTAACAGATGCTATCATTGAAACTTATACAAAGGCTTTAAATTCGGGTATGGGAAATCAGGACGTAATTTCAGTTATCAATTATTTAAAAGATAATAATTAATAATTTGTGGCTTCAATAATAACAGAAAATATGCAAACTTTTGGAGCAAGTAAAGAATTTATAAAAGACGATGAATTCGAATGGGAAGTAGTTGGCGAAGGCATCAAACGTAAAATAATGGGCTATGATGATAGAATTATGATGGTCAACGTTCTTTTCGAGAAAGGATCTGTTGGAACGCTTCACGAACATTATCATTCACAAGTAACCAACGTGGGTAAAGGTGTGTTCGAAGTAACCATTGATGGTGTATCAAAAGTAATGAAGCAAGGCGATTGTTTCTATATTCCGCCTCATATTGTACACGGCGTCGTTTGTTTGGAAGACGGCTTACTAATAGACGTTTTCAGTCCGATTCGGGAAGATTTTATGCAGAAAATGACGTATTAAAAAGTCGACTAATTTTCAAATTCTTTAATTAATTCGTAAATTTGCACTTCAATAAAAAAAAATAAAAATGGAAAACGGAATATACGCTAAATTCAACACCTCTAAAGGTTCGATTTTGGTAAAATTAACACACGATTTGACACCGGGAACTGTAGGGAATTTTGTAGCACTTGCCGAAGGGAATATGGAAAACAAAATTAAACCACAGGGCCAAAAATTCTACGATGGTTTGAATTTTCATAGAGTGATTCCTAACTTTATGATTCAAGGCGGTTGTCCTCTTGGAACTGGAACTGGAGATCCAGGCTACAAATTCGACGATGAGTTTCACCAAGATTTGCGTCATGATTCACCAGGCGTTTTGTCTATGGCCAACTCAGGTCCTGGAAGCAATGGCTCTCAGTTTTTTATCACTCACGTGGCAACACCTTGGTTGGATGACAAACATACCGTTTTTGGAAATGTAATCGAAGGCCAAGATGTAGTAGATGCTATTGCACAAGGAGACAAATTAGAAACACTTGAAATTATTAGAGTGGGCGAAGAAGCTAAAAACTGGAATGCAATCGAGGCTTTTGTTGGTCTTAAAGGTGCTCGTTTGAAAAGAGCTGCGGCTTTGAAAGCAGAAACAGAAGCTAAAATGGAAAAATTAGCGGCTGGTTTCGAAAAAACAGAAAGTGGTTTGCGTTACCAATTCATTCAAAAAGGAGAAGGAAAACAAGCAGAGGCCGGAAAAATGGTTTCTGTACATTACGAAGGTTCATTAGAAAACGGAAAAGTATTTGATTCTTCTTATCCAAGAAAAAAACCAATTGAATTTAAACTAGGAATTGGTCAAGTTATTGAAGGCTGGGACGAAGGAATTGCTTTGTTGAAAGTGGGAGATAAAGCACGATTTGTAATCCCATCGGATTTAGCATACGGACCGAGTGGAGCTGGCGGAGTGATTCCACCAAATGCTACCTTAATTTTTGACGTAGAACTAATGGATGTAAAATAACGATACAGACGCTGCACTACAACATCTGTACAATTTTGCATAAATATTTATAATCCCAAAGCGAGAGTTTTGGGATTTTTTTTGAATGAAGAAATAGTCCATAAAAAAAGCCCGAAAATCATTCGAATTTCAGACTTTTTTAGGGTTGGTTAGTTATTTTTGGTTGTTGTACTTTTTTGTCTATATATCGTCAAATTCGATATCGGTAAAACTAGAAGTCGATGGAATTTCATCTTCATCTATTTTGTCTGAATCGTATTCTTTTTTGAAATCTTTTTGATGTCTTTCGGAAATTACTTCTTCACCCTTATGATTCAAAACGTAAGAAGTCATATCTTCTAGAATTTCAGCGAAAGCAGCAAAATCTTCTTTGTATAAATATATTTTGTGTTTTTTGAAATGAAATGAACCATCTGCTTCTGTAAATTTCTTACTCTCGGTAATAGTAATATAGTAATCATCCGCTTTTGTAGCTCTCACATCAAAGAAATAAGTTCTTCTTCCAGCTCTTAAAACTTTAGAAAATATCTCTTCTTTTTCTAACATGTCATTTTCTCTCATAATCCTTCTGTCTATTTGGTGTTGTTAAGCAGTACTCAAAAATCCAAAAAATAGTTGTAATACACAACAATTATTGCAATTCTTTTTCAGAAAGTTGTTTCAAATATAATGCAGCATAATAACCCTCTTGATTTATTAATTGATTATGAGAACCTTGCTCAATAATGCGACCTTCGTCAAGGATAATAATTCGGTCTGCATTCTTTGCCGATGAGACTCTATGGCTAACAATTATAGTGGTTTTGTCTTTGCAAATTTCCTGAAGATTATTCAAAATAGCTTCTTCGGTTTCGGTGTCAACGGCTGATAAACAGTCGTCAAACAATAAAATTTTTGGACTTTTAATAATAGCTCTAGCAATAGAAACCCGTTGTTTTTGACCGCCTGAAAGTGTGATGCCTCTTTCTCCAAGAATGGTCTCGTATTGCTTGTTGAAACCAATGATATTGTCGTGTACAACCGCACTTTTTGCAGCAGCTTCTACTTCTTCATCGGTAGCATCTTCTTTACCAAATTTGATGTTATTTTTGATAGTATCCGAAAACAAAAAAGCATCTTGAGGTACAATTCCGATATTGTTTCTCAAATCGAATAAATTGACTTTGCTGATTTCTTTTTCGTCAATCGTAATTTGACCTTCGGTTACATCATATAAGCGAGAAATCAGGGAAATTATAGTCGATTTTCCAGAACCAGTTTTTCCTAAAATCGCCAAGGTTTCGCTTTCGTGAACTTTGAAAGTTACATTTTGCAAAGCGGTAATATTCGTATCTTCATAAGTGTAGCTCACATTTTCGAAAGAAATTGCCCCATCAATAATAGATTTTTCGGGATTTTTGTTTTGAATTTCGGGTACAATTTTTAGGAATTCGTTGATTCGTTTTTGAGAAGCTTCGGCCTCTTGAACCATAGACGAAACCCAACCCAAGGATGCCACAGGCCAAGTCAGCATATTTACATACAGAATAAATTCGGCGATGGTTCCAATGCTTTTGATGGTTCCGTTGATGTACATTAAACCTCCAAAATAAATCACAACCAAGTTGCTTATTCCGATAAGAGCCAACATTAAAGGGCCAAATAAAGCTTGAATTTTGGCTAAACTCAAACTTTTGCTTTTGCTTTCGTCAGACAATTCAATCATATTATTTTGATGTTGATCTTCTAATGAATAGGCTTTTATCACTCTAATTCCAGAGAATATTTCCTGAGTAAAACTCGAAACTTTGGATAAATATTGCTGAAAAATGGTACTTCTTTTATTGATTTCAGAGCTTATTTTGAATATCGCATAAGACAAAATAGGCAATGGCAGCAAAGTGTACAACGTGAGTAGTGGTGAAACATTAACCATATAAACGATTACAATGGCAAATCGAATAACGGTGTTTATAGTGTACATTACAGCTGGGCCAACATACATTCGCACTTTCGAAACATCTTCACTGATGCGGTTCATTAAGTCGCCAGTTCGGTTTTGCTTGTAGAAATTCTGGGATAAATTTTCGTATTGACGGAACACTTCGTTTTTCAAATCGAATTCGATGTGACGCGACATTACGATTAATGTTTGACGCATCAAAAAAGTAAGGAAACCAGCGATTATGGTCGTGGCAATTATCAGTAAAATATTCGAAATCAATTCTTGCTGAATAATAGCTGCAGGTACCGATTTATCTTTTGCAAATTCTTCGATTATAGTAAAAGATTTGCTAATTAATTTGGGTGTAAACAAAGAGAATATTTGGGCAACAATGGTAATAATGATGCCTAATAAAAAGCTGTATTTATATTTGACAAAATATTTATTTAAATAGAGTAATTCTTTCATCTGGATTTTTTATGCTAAGGAATTCCAAAGGTAATATGAAAATTAGATATTTCTCAGGTTTAATTCTGTTTTAAAAAATGAAATTCTTATTTTTGCAAACTAATTTAAAAAAGTTCTTACAAGGTGGTAAATAGAAGACATATTCGCGTTAAGGTAATGCAATCCATTTATGCAATGCATCAAAATGGGTCAGATAATCTAGAAAAAGAAGAAAAATTCCTTTTTTATAGTATTGACGCTATTCAGGATTTATACCTTATAATGATTTCCTCATTGATCGAAATTTGCAAAAAAGAAACCGATTTTTTGCATAAATCCAGCCAAAAACATCTTGCCACTCCTCAGGAACGTAAGCCCAATGAAAAGTTTATAAAAAATGCTATTTTTCAAATACTTGCCGAAAATAATTCGTTGAGTATTGCTCTCGAAACTCGTAAAATCGACAATTGGACGTTGAATGATGATTATATTTTGATTCTTCTTAACGATATTAAGCAAAGTAAATTGTATGCAAAATATATGAGCAATACAATTAACACTTTCGAAGAAGATAAAGAATTTATCGTCAATTTATTTCAGGATGTGATAGTTCCAAACGAAAAATTATACGACTATCTCGAAGACAATAAATTGACATGGATTGATGATATTCCTGTGGTAAATACTGAAATTATCAAACAATTGAAGGCTATAAAACCGGTTGAAGACGGAAATCTAAGAGTTCCAAAATTATTCAAAGACAACGAAGACCGTGATTTTGTTAAAGACTTATTCAGAAAAACAGTCTTGAACGAATCCGTATTGGCTAAAGAATATGTTGATAAAACACCGAATTGGGACAGCGAAAGAATTGCCGAAATAGATACTATTATCCTAAAAATGGCGATTTGTGAATTCTTGAAATTCCCTTCGATTCCTATAAAAGTGACGCTGAACGAATATTTAGAATTGGCCAAAGAATATTCTACACCAAAAAGTAGTATTTTTATAAACGGAATTCTAGACAATTTGGTCAAAGAGCTTCAAACCGACAATAGAATCCAAAAAGTGGGACGTGGATTAATGTAAATGTGAAAAATAACAAATTACAAAAGACAAAAAATAATAATCAAATAACAAAAAAGAATTTAAAATTATGGAACAATTAACTCAATTTGCACCGTTTTTATTAATGTTTGTGGTCATCTATTTCTTTATGATTAGACCACAACAAAAAAGAGCCAAACAAGAAAAAGAATTTGAAAGTGCCTTGAAAGTAGGTGATAAAATCATAACAAAAAGTGGACTTCACGGAAAAATTGCTGAGGTTGCTGAAACAACCGTTGTTATCGAAACAATGGCTGGAAAATTAAAAATGGAGCGTTCTGCCATTTCTATGGAAATGAGTGCTGCTTTGTCCAAAAAATAGAAAAAGTACCACTATAAAAAATCCCAAATTCCAATTTTAGCATTGGAATTTGGGATTTTTACTTTCAAAACAATTCGATTATTTCTTTTTATTCTTTTTGTTTTTCTTTGCTTTTTTAGATTTTGCTTTTGCTTTTTTCTCTTTAGCCTTAGCTTTTAGTTTGGCTTTTTTCGCTTTATCTTTTTTCGCTTTTTTTGCCTTTTTGGCTTTCGCCTTAGCTTTTTTCGCTTTGTCTTTCTCTTTTTCTTTTATCTTGTTGTTTTTCTTTTTCTTTTTCTTATCCTTTTTTGGTTCTTCATCAATAAGAAAAATGGTTTCTTCTGTAATTACTACTTCTTGATTTTCTTCAGTTGTTGGAATTTCAATTGCTGGCTCTACGTCCTTAGTTGGTTTGATTGTTCTAGGTTTTCTAGGTTTGGGTGTTACTACTTCAGGTGTTTCTGAGGTAATTTCGTTAGTTTCTTCCTTTTCTTTCATAATATTATATTTTTAAAATGTAAATTACTTGTAAATGTATCGTTAACAAATATAATCATTAAAACAATCCGCCAATGTTAAGGTTTTCCATAAATAATTATCAAAAAAAAACCATCAAATGATGGTCTTTTAATAAATCTATTGATTTTTTTAAACTTTATTTTGCAATAGGATGAGCGGTTATTTCGGCAATTTTCACAATGACTTCAACTGCTTTTTGCATACTTTCTACGGGAACATATTCGTATTTTCCGTGAAAGTTATGACCACCAGCAAAAATATTCGGGCAAGGTAATCCTTTGTACGACAATTGACAACCATCTGTTCCGCCACGAATAGGTTTTATTAGAGGTTTAATACCTAAATCTTTCATCGCTTTTTCGGCTATATCTACGATATGTTTTACTGGCAAAACCTTTTCTTTCATATTGTAATATTGGTCTTTTACTTCTGCAATTACAATATCTTCTCCAAATTGTTTGGCAAATTTCTTATTGAATTTCTTTGTTGTTTTTTCAATTAATTCTTTACGTTTTTCGAACTTTTTCTTGCTATGGTCTCGAATGATAAGTTCCAAAACAGTTTCTTCGATACTTCCTATTAAATGATGAACATGAAAAAATCCTTCGTAACCCCTTGTCTCTTGTGGTGTTTCACCTTTTGGTAATTCTTTGATGAAGTCATTGGCGATAAGCATTGAATTGATCATTTTGCCCTTGGCATAACCCGGATGAACGCTTTTTCCTTTAAATATGATTTTGGCACCAGCCGCATTAAAATTTTCGTATTCCAACTCCCCAACTTGGCTTCCATCCATAGTATAAGCCCAATCGCAGCCAAATTTTTCTACATCAAAATGATGTGCCCCACGACCAATTTCTTCGTCAGGAGTAAAACCCACTCTAATTTTTCCGTGTTTGACTTCTGGGTTTTTAATAAGAAATTCCATTGCAGTAACAATTTCGGTGATTCCAGCTTTGTCATCTGCCCCAAGAAGTGTGGTTCCGTCGGTAGTAATTAAGGTTTGTCCTTTGTATTGTAGCAAATCCTTGAAATATTTAGGAGATAAAACAATATTTTGTTCTGCATTCAAAATAATGTCACCACCATCATAATTGGGAACAATTTGAGGTTTTATGTTGGCTCCAGTAAAATCGGGTGTAGTGTCAAAATGTGAAATAAAACCTATTGTTGGAACTTCGTGATTCACATTTGAAGGCAAAGTGGCCATTATGTAGGCTTTGTCGTCTATGGTAACGTCCTTCATTCCTATTGTTTTTAGTTCTTCGACTAATTTGTTCGCTAAGTCCCATTGTTTTGGGGTGCTCGGAGTAGTTTCTGAACTTGAATCTGATTCGGTGTCAATGATGACGTAGCTTATAAAGCGGTCTATTATATTTTGCATGAGATTGTATTTTCAACAAAGATACAAATCCGAATGATTGTGCAATGAAAAGTTAATTAAAGATGAGTTTTTCGATTGATAAATGCCCAATATACAACTTCAAAAGATAAATTTGTATTTAATTTTTCTTGGGGAACTCAAATTTATACCCTTTGCCAATGAGAATTAGTATTCCATGAAGAATCGATTCGGGGAAAAAATCCAATTTATCAAATACATAATCATAAATTTTATTGTCATAATTGGTTATGACAAAAGGAGAAGAATTTGAAAGCAAATATATTTGGCTTGAGTTGTCATCGATTACAGCTTCATTTGTAACTATACTTGCAATGATAATTTCTTTATTTTCTTCCTTCAATTGGATGTATTCGAGAGTAGATAAAGGAACTTTATTGTTGGAGTTATATAAAAAAATTGACTTTGCAACATCGATCATTATCCATTTCTGAAATTCGGTACAATAGACTTCATTAAAGGAATGTCCTCCAGAAACTCGAGAGTCAGTGGATAGGCTTTTCAAACCCCATTCTTTGACTTTTAAATCGTTTATAACACAAAAATTAGAAAAAATTTGGGAAATATCACTACAAACACCACCTTCCCCATTCATCATTTTTAGTAAAGCCGTTGTCGATGATTTTCCTAATCCTGGACCGCCTTTGATGTTGTTTCTGAGCCAAATGGAAATTATTTTTGCTTTTTCAAAGTCGCTTAATTCTTTACTTTTCCCACTAAATATTAAATTATTTATTTTAAAAAATAATTTTGGAATACTACTTTTTGTATTGATATCATTGTAACAGAAATCTTTAATCTCACTTGGAGATACAGTTTTAGAGACTAATCGATATCTAATTTTGTACAAAATAGGATGTCTCCTTAAGTACCAATTTAGTGGTTTGCTCATGTTAAATGATGAATTTAGGCAGATATTTATTTAAACAAAAGCGATCTTAATTTTTGTCCTACTCAAATTTAGTTTAGATTTCAAAAGTAGTACAATTTTTTTTAAAGTCCCACAAAAAAGTAAAAACGGACAAAAAAATTGACAAAACGTTAACTATTATTTACTAAAACTGCAAATTCTCTGACTTTATCCCAATCGGTGTATTCAATTTTTGTTTTAGAATTTGTGGGACCTTTTGTCATCCACATAATCAATTGAATCATCAATCTATCAGTAAAAGGGTATTTTTGGTAGTCCAACTTTCCGGCAAAAACAGCAGATGTTTTGGGAATCCATTGGATAGTTTCAAGGAATTTGATATAATAAGGATTGGTTTCCGGACTTGCTTTTTCTGGTTTTCGTGCCACAAGATTGACTGAAAAAAAGGCATTTTCTATTTTATCGAGTGCTGATTTATTTTGGTTTATGAATTCGATTATTTTTGGATTGTGTTTTCCGTAGCGAATGCTTGCTCCTATCACAAACTTTTCGAAATCGGCTAAGTTTCCTTGGAAATCATCAATCGAGAAAAGTTCTACAGTATTCCCTTTTTCTTCTAAAACTTCTTTAATAAGGTTGCAAATTTTCAGGGTTTGTCCATCTACAGTAGAGTATAGAATTCCAATTTTCGTTTTCATATCATCGAAATTTTAATTGCACTAAATTAGGGATAATTTATTGCAATTAAAATAAAAATAAAAAAATCAATAATCTTTAAAAACTTAATTTTTAAAAACCCAGTATTAATTCCCCGCTGAATTTTCATCACTTTGAACGATGGCTATTAAATCTTCTACAGAAATAGGTTTGGGAATGTAACCAATAATATCCGTGAAGGTTTTCGATTTGTTTCTGTCTTCAATGGCAATGGAGGAACTTACGATATAAATGATAATTTGCTTGTTGATTTTAGATTTAATTCTTTTGATTTCTTCCATAAATTCCCAACCATCCATAACTGGCATATTGATGTCCAACAAAATAATATCTGGAATAAATTCTTCGTGAATTTCTAAAATAGTATTTAATGTAGTTATAGCCTCTTTCCCATTCATAAAAGAAGAATGTGTCGAAAACACTCCCGATTTTTGAATCAATTTATTGATGATGGTTTGGTAAATTGCATCATCGTCTATAATCCAGATTATTTTTTTGTTCATTTGATATAGATTTTAAATGTTGATCCTACATTGAGTTTACTATCTACAGTTATGGTTCCGCCCATCGCATCTACTTGATTTTTTGTAATAAACAGCCCAATTCCTCTAGCATCGACATTATCACTAAAGGTTTTGTACATACCAAAAATCTTGTCCCCATTCCGTTCTAAGTCTATTCCTATTCCGTTATCTGTGAATTCGAGAACATCTTTATCGTTTTCTTTGTAAAGATTTATAGACATTAATAGTTTCCTTTCGTCATGTTTGTACCGAATCGCATTCGAGATTAGGTTATAAATAATACTCTCAAGATATGCTGAATTATAGTTTATGACTGCATCGTCTGGAATGTTTGTGATAAAGTTAACATCGTTTAATTGTATCTGCTCAGACAGGATATCTTTTGCTTTATTGACATAATTATTCAAAATTAATGGTTTTGTAACCAAGTTGATATTTGTATTTATATTCACAACTTCGTTCAGGTGTTTCATCGTTTCGTCCAATGAATTGGAAACAGATTTCAGTAACTGCATCATCTCATTTCGTTCGTCTTCTGATTCTGCCGATTCAATTAAATAGAGAATAGACTCAATGTTACTGGTATGTGATCTCAAGTTATGAGAAACAATATAGGAAAAATTTAAAAGTCTTTTATTCTGCTCGGTAACTAATTGTAAGGAATTATTCAAATCGTTTTCTGCCTCTTTCATTATGGTAATATCAATCATAATTCCTCTTGAAATTACAGGTTTTCCATCTTCAAAAACATAATTCATAATGTCTCTTATCCATATTACCTTCCCGTTTTTTGAAATCATGCGGTATTCGTAGACGTGATTTGTGTAGTTTTTATTTTCTCTGGCAGATAATGAAATAGCATATTCACGATCTTCAGGATGGATATGGTCTTCCCAAAAATTAGGGATTTCCAAAAAGTCTTCTACTGAATACCCTAAAAGGTGTTCTATTTTTTTACTAACAAAAGTAGAAGTCATAGTTTCAAGATCATATTCCCAAACAATCCCGTCAATAGTATCAATAAGGGATTTAAACCGTGATTGACTTTTTTTGATTAACGCCTCTGTAGCTTTAGTTTTAGTTATATCTTGAATAAAAGCGATGAGAGTTGTTGGTTTATCAGTAGTTTCCAAAATAGGCGAAACGGTCAAATTGACCCAAATATAATTTCCGTTCTTAGTAAGCGTTCTTTTTTCTGAAACATACTCTGAAATCTTTCCTTCATTAAGTTTTTTAATGTTTTTTAATGTTTTTTCAACATCGTCGGGATGCGTAATGCTCTTCACTCCTTTTTCTTTTATCTCATCTAAAGTAAAGCCCAACATTTCACAATATTTGCAATTTGCCTCAATAAAATCGCCAGTTTCAGCCTCAATAATTACAAAACCTATAGTAGCTTGGTCAAAAATGGTCTTAAACTTCAATTCATTTTTTAAGAGTTTTGCTTCTTGTTCTTTTAATAAAAAACCTAATTCTTCTGGTTTCTTCAATAATTTGGCCGTTAAAATCCCAAACAACATCGCTATAATTAATCCAAAAATGCCTCTTAATAAAATTTGTGGGTAAACTGTATATGCTTTTTTTGCAATTAAATAGATTTTCCAGTCACTATCAGAAATAGATTTCGATAGGAAATAACTTTTAGAGAAATCTCTTTTTAAAGGGAGAAAAAAATGTTCTTTGGCTGTTTGGGGATCTTTTTTTGAAATTTGAAAATAATATCGGGAATGATTAAAAGAGGTAATACCACAGGTCTCTAATAAAGTATCTAGTTTTATAACTACTGCTGAGAACCCCCAAAAATTATTTTTATGGTAAATAGGAAGTCTGCCTACAATACCAATTCCTCCTTGTTTCAGTTGAAGTGGCCCAGCAAAAAATATTTTCTGTGTTTCAATAGATTTTAGTGCCTCTTTTTTAAGGTTTGGTAATTCTAAAATATTGAAATCCATCGCTGCCTCATTCCCTTTCATAGGGTAGATGTATTTAATAATTCCATTCGGAACTAATTGCACGGCACTAACCAGAGGATTTGATTTTATAAGTTTTTTACTTATCGTATCAAAATTTTGAGGAATGCCATCGTCATTAAGCGTCAAAGCTAAAGAAACAGTAGTAGTATAACAGTTTTTTAAAGATTGCTCAATTTTTTGATGAGCGTCTGATAAAATGAGGTTCATTTCGTAACGTTCGTCTTCTCTCTCTATATGATTGCGAAGGAAACTCACGGAAATAACAGCAATACTAAGTATTATGAACACCAAAAAACCAGATGTTCGGGGTCTTATAGCAAACCAATTTGTGAAATTAGTCCAGCTCTTTTCAGTTTTCATTTAGTAGGTTTAATAGGTTTAAAAGGCTTGGGACCAATTATATTTATATATTCAATAGATAAACTTAACTATTTTTTTTTTAGAAACGTATTTAAAATTACACAATTTTCAAAATTTAATTTTAAAAAAACAGGGAAATATAGAGCAAATATACTGATTTACAGCTTAGTATCCAATTTTAGAAAGTTATGCCAATTGTTCCTGCAATGCTTTAATGTCATCGCGGAGTTTTGCAGCTTGCATAAAATCTAATTCTTTTGCGGCTTTTTCCATAGCTTTTCGTTTTTCACGAATCCGTTTTTCGATTTCAGGTTTCGAAAGATATTCTGTGATAGACTCCGCTGCGATTGAAGGAATATAACCCAATTCATAATCAACCAAAGGATTTTTGGTAAAAGCGCTTTCTATTTTTTTGTTTAAAGCCTGTGGAACTTGATTGTTTTCGGTATTAAAATTGATTTGCTTCGTTCTGCGGTAATTGGTTTCGTCAATTGTTTTTTGCATACTTGCTGTGATTTTGTCAGCATACATTATCGCTTTTCCATTCAGGTTTCTCGCTGCACGCCCTATGGTTTGCGTAAGCGAACGGTGACTTCTCAAAAACCCTTCCTTGTCGGCATCGAGAATGGCAACAAGCGAAACTTCGGGTAAATCCAATCCTTCTCGAAGTAAATTCACACCAATCAACACATCGAACAATCCTTTTCTCAAGTCTTGCATAATTTCAATGCGTTCCAAAGTATCCACATCGGAATGAATATAACGGCAACGAATGGAAACTT
>ENA-UOWO01002280-UOWO01002280.1-activated-sludge-metagenome-genome-assembly--contig:-NODE-2280-length-24016-cov-10.687075_pt1 | contig 24016 bp, 20 predicted proteins | sample MGYA00238148_ERZ761564 | MGnify/ENA primary metagenome ERZ761564 (study PRJEB28885, sample SAMN05720194) | activated sludge metagenome | isolation source: Anaerobic digester | place: USA... | reverse complement strand
TGAACCCCAGCCAGACCAACCCCACGCCCGAGCAGGTGGAGCGTGAGGAAAAACGACGCCAGTTGGTCAAACTGCTGGCCGAGATTGAACGGCGTATCAATCAGGAAAACGCCCGCCCCCGAAAGCGCTATATCAGCCCCGCCACGCGGGAAGCGGTGTACGCCGTTTACTACGACGGCCTGCGCCGCAAGATCGAAGACAAGGGCACCCAGAATTTCCCTGAAGCCGGTGGCAAAAAGCTCTATGGCGAACTGACGATGATCGTGACCGTCAATTCCGACGGTCGTGTACTGAAAACCGATATTGTGGAAACCTCAGGCAACCCCACACTGGACCGACGCGCCGAGGCCATTGCCCGCGGCGCCGGACCATTTGGCCCGTTCAACGAGGCCATGCGCCGTCAGGCCGACCAAATTCTGGTGGTGTCCCGCTTCAAGTTCACGAGAGACGAGACACTTGAAGCCAATATGGCAGGCCAATGAAGTCATCGCTACGATGGATCGGCCTGGTGCTGCTCGCTGCGCTGGCTTTACAACTCTATTTCGTAGGCCGCATCGCGCTGATGACGGTGGTGGACCCACAATCCACCGCTTTTGAACGCTCCGAGGCCTGGCGCGTGGTCAACGACAAAGGGCGTCTCCCCTGGCGCCAGCAGTGGGTGGGCTACGCCAGCATCTCCGACAACCTGAAGCGCGCGGTGATCGCGTCAGAAGACGGTGATTTCATCAACCATGACGGGGTGGATTGGGAAGCACTGGAGAAAGCCTGGCAAAAAAATGCCAAGGCCCAGGAACGCGTGGAAAAACAAATTGCGGCTGCGGCGGCCAGAGCGAAGCCCCCAGCGAAACTGCCGAAACCGCCAAAAGTGATTGGTGGCTCCACCATCACACAACAACTCGCAAAAAACCTGTTTCTGTCTGGCGAACGCACCTTGATGCGCAAGGGACAGGAGATTGTGCTGACCTTTGCGCTGGAGACGCTGCTGAGCAAAGAGCGCATCCTGGAGATTTACCTCAACAACGTGGAATGGGGCGAAGGCGTATTTGGCGCTGAGGCAGCGGCGCAGCACTACTACCGCAAACCCGCCGCCCGGCTCAGCGCCTATGAGGCAGCCCGGCTGGCCGTGATGTTGCCACGACCGAAATATTTCGAGAAGCTGCCCAACTCGGGCTATGTTGCCGACCGGGCCAACACCATCGTCGCCCGAATGGGTGATGCCGAGCTGCCCTGATACACCATGCTCGCCAAGTTGATGAGTTACTTCCTGCTGGGTCTGGTGCGGCTGCTCACCGGCTCGCAGGCGCGCTGGCATGGTTGTCCGCCCAAGGCCGAGCAGCGTATTTATTTCGCCAACCACCAAAGCCACGCTGACCTGATCATGATCTGGGCTGCGCTACCGAAAGAGCTGCGCAGCGTGACGCGGCCCATTGCTGCAAGAGATTACTGGACGCAAACGCCATTCAAGAAATGGATCACCACCGAAGTTTTCAACGCTATCTACGTCGCCCGCGACAAAGTCGACGACCAGGATCCATTAGCGCCGCTGTATGACGCATTGGGTAACGGTGACTCCATCATTCTGTTCCCCGAGGGCACGCGCGGTTACGCAGATGAGCCTCAGTCGTTCAAATCGGGCTTGTACAACCTGGCCCTCAAGTTCCCCGATGTGGTGCTGGTGCCGGCCTGGATCAACAACATCCAGCGGGTCATGCCCAAGGGCGAGGTCGTGCCGGTGCCGGTGCTGTGCTCCGTCACCTTTGGCGCACCCCTTCAACTGGGCGCTGGCGAAGACCGACGCGCCTTCCTGGACCGGGCCCGTCAGGCTGTCATCGCGCTACGGGATGTATGAGCAACTGCTATGAACCAGTTTTTAATCAAACTCACCGCCACCCAGCAGATTGGGGCTATGTTTGTGCTGGTGTTTGGCGCACTGGTGCTGGCAAGTGTGGCGGCTTTCCTGCTTTCGCTGCGCGAACGGGGCGATGACGCCGCGGCTGAGGCCTGGCGTGCGAACCTGAGCCGCGTCGATGGTGTGTTGCGAACCAGCTGGGTCATGGTGTTTGTGTTCTGGGTTGGGTGGCTATCCGGTGACGCCACGACGCTGGTGCTGTTTGCGCTGGTGTCGTTTTTTGCGCTGCGTGAGTTCATGACGCTATCGCCCACGCGCCGGGGTGACCATCGCAGCCTGATACTGGCGTTCTTTATCGTTCTACCCATTCAGTACACACTGGTGGGCACGAAGCACTTCAACCTGTTCACTGTATTCATCCCGGTCTATGTGTTTCTGGCCATTCCCGTGGTTAGCGCGCTGGCCAACGACCCGGCCCGATTTCTGGAGCGCAATGCCAAGCTGCAGTGGGGCATCATGGTCTGCATCTACGGCATGAGCCATGTGCCGGCGTTGCTGCTGCTGAATTTTCCTCAATTTCAGAACAAGAGTGCGTTTCTGGTTTTCTTTCTTGTGCTGGTGGTGCAGACCTGCATGGTGGTGCAATATCTGGCCTCGCGCAAATTCAAAAGCGCGCCTGCCGCGCCCGCCATCAGTCAGAGTTTTGGCTGGCGCAGCTGGTGGACCGGTGTACTAGCCGGCAGTGTGCTAGGGGGCTTGCTGGCCGGGCTTACCCCCTTCGCGCCAGGGCAAGCGCTGGCCCTGTCATTTCTGGCCTGCGTGGCGGGGTCATTGGGTCATCTGGTGATGAAGGCGTTGAAACGGGACCGCGGCATTCCCAACTGGGGGAGCAGCGGCGTGTCAGTCACCGGAGCGGGCGGACTGCTGGACCGGGTGGATGCACTGTGTTTTGCGGCGCCCATATTTTTTCACTCCGCGAGGTGGTATTTTGGCCTCTAGCCCATGTCCAACATGCGTCAATAGCTACTAAAATAATAGCATGAGAATATTGGGTATCGATCCTGGTCTGCGCACCACTGGCTTCGGCGTGATCGATGTGGACGGCCAGCGCCTGAGCTACGTGGCCAGCGGCACCATCACCACGAAACACATCGACACGGGTGAATTGCCCGCGCGCCTCAAAGTGCTGTTTGACGGCGTGTGTGAGGTTGTCGAGCGCTATCAACCGCAGATGACGTCAGTTGAAATTGTCTTTGTGAACGTGAACCCGCAGTCCACCTTGTTGTTGGGTCAGGCCCGCGGCGCGTGTGTCACCGCTCTGGTGTCCAGCAACCTGCCGGTGGCCGAATACACCGCGCTGCAAATGAAGCAGGCGGTGGTGGGGTATGGTCGCGCCGACAAAGCCCAGATTCAATCCATGGTGCAGCGCCTGCTCACGCTGCCCGGCCTGCCGGGGCCGGACGCAGCCGACGCGCTGGGTCTGGCCATCACCCACGCACATGCTGGCGCAGCCATGGCCCGGCTGGCGAAGGCCAGTGGGCTGGGCGGCAAGATCGGCGGAAATTACAAGGCGGGGCGCAGCCGGTAGCTCGTGGAGCGCGGCCAGCTATTCGGCCCGTGGACCAGCGTTTGCGGTCTCAACATCGGCTTTGGACAATGCGACGCGATAGGCCTCCAGTCGCGTGTGGAAATCAGCCGGGTCCCCGTAAGGTAGAAAACCTGCATACCGGCCGTGGGTACCCAGTATTTTTCGGGCATGTTTGATCGGGCAGAAGTATTGCTCGGTGCGGCCAATAATTTCTGTCGCATAAGCCATCAGACCGGTGCCATACGCACAGTACTCGCAGTGAAACCGTTCGATAAAATTGAGGTAACCGAGCTGATGCCGGTCGAACACGATGTAGTCCGCGCGCCTGACTTTGGCAACGCCGTAGACAGGGAAACAGGTCGCCTGATAGAACGACACGCACAGATCCAGAACAACCATCGGGATCGCCATGCCATAAATGACAGGGCCAGTAATCAAGTTTTGCCAGCGGTCAGTTACCAGCCAGCGAAAGAAATTGCGCTTCAGGCGTTTGTGGGCCTGCCGGATATCACGCTCGAATTCGACGCGTTTGCCCCGGATGGTGAACATTACGCGCGATTCCTGCTCATGAACCGCCGTTCGTAATTCGTCCTCCAGAGCGGTGATCCGGCCAATCAGTTCGCTGATGCGTGTGTCCATGGGATCTCCGGCAAGGGCTTGCACAAAAGATGATTATCGGCTCATGTACCTCCGAGTCACTTATAGTTCCTCCACGTCGAGCCTCAACCGGCGTGCAGGCTGTTTTGAAAATGAATCTTCCATGATCGTTTACGAACCCAAAGGTTTTGCCGAAGCGCTGATCGCAACACTGTTGCGGTGGACGCTCAAGCTGTTGCTGAAGCCCGTTTTCTCAACGCGGTGTTCGATCAATTTTCAACGCCGATGGTTGAAAGGCCTGACCCGGATTTCGCTGATTCCACGTTCCATCGAGATTGAGCCCGCTGAAGCCGGTGGTGTTCCCGGTGAATGGCTGCGCCGGCGTGGGGTGGCTCCGGCCAAGTCGGGAACTGTGCTCTACCTGCATGGTGGCGCTTATTGTGTGGGTTCGCCCGTAACGCACCGCGCCCTCACTGCGCACCTGGCGTTGGCCACCGGGCTGCCAGTCTTTGCCCTTGACTACCGCTTGGCACCGGAGCATCCGTATCCGGCCGCACTGGATGATGCACTCGCGGCGTACCACGCTCTGTGCGACGATGGCCCGGTGATTATCGCAGGCGATTCTGCTGGCGGAGGTCTGGCACTGGCTACTGCCCTCTCGTTGCATGGCGCTGCAAGACCAACGCCTGCGGCTCTGGTGTTATTTTCACCCTGGGTTGATGTGACCATGCAGGATGCGCCTGTGACAGAGCCGCCCGGTGAGGCAATGTTGAGCGTAGCGTGGGCCCAGGCGTGCGCGGCGCACTACCTGGGCGATACTCCTGCAAACACACCAGGTGTTTCACCCATTTATGGCGATTTGCGTGGCCTGCCACCCACCTTGATACAGGCTGGCACAGATGAATTGCTGCACGATCAGGCAATCAGGCTGTATCAAGCTCTGAAGACGGTTGATGTTGACGTACGCTGCGAAATCACCGCGCACCGCTGGCATGTGTTCCAGAGCCACGCCGGAACGATGCGCAGCGCCGATGAGGCCGTTGCTCGCGTGTCCCGCTTTGTGATTGGACCGCTAGCCGCAGCCACGGGCCCCCGTACATCGAGCCATGACGTGGTGATACTGGGCGCCGGCATGTCGGGGTTGTGCATGGCCATCCAGCTCAAGCGCGCAGGCATCCGTGACTTCGTGATTCTTGAGAAACAGGCGGGCCTGGGTGGCACCTGGTGGGACAACACTTATCCGGGTGCACAGGTAGACGTACCCGCGCCGGTGTATTCCTTCTCGTTCGCAGCCAATCCGGACTGGAAACAACGCTTTGCCGAGGCACCGGAGATACAGGCTTACATGCAGAAAGTGGCTGAACGCCATGGGTTGCTGGCTCACATGCGGCTGGCAACGCGCATCACAGAAGCAACTTTCGACGAAGCCACAGGGCGCTGGCATTTCTCTACCGATCGCGGGGATAAGTTGCAGGCACGCTTCTTTGTCTGCAGTACAGGTCCTTTGAGCCAATTGCGCTGGCCCGATATTCCGGGGCTGGGCGACTTTCGCGGCAAGCGGCTGCACTCGGCCCGCTGGGATCACAGCCACGAGCTGGCAGGCCAACGCATTGCCGTGATAGGCACCGGTTCAACCGCTTCACAGCTGATACCCCCCGTCGCCGCGCTGGCGGGCCAGTTGCACGTCTTTCAGCGAACCGCGAATTGGGTCTTGCCACGCCTGGAAAGACGTTACACGGCAGTAGATCGCGTTCTGGCGCGCTTTCCGCCATATGCCAAGCTGGTGCGTTGGGCATGGGTGAATCTGCTTGAGATCGGGCGACGGGGGTTCGACGAGGGCACTCTGGCTCGGCGCGGCATGCAGAAGACAGCGGCCGACCACCTGCGGCGGCAGGTGCCTGACGAAGTCATGCGCCAGCGGCTGAAACCGCCGTACCCGCTCGGCTGCAAACGCCTCATTTACTCCAACGATTTCTACCATGCACTGGTTCGACCCAACGTCGAGCTGGTAACTGACGCCATCGAGCGCATCACAGCCCATGGCATCGTCACTGAAGACGGTCGCGAGCGAGAGGTTGACACGCTGGTGTGTGCCACTGGTTTTGACGCGGTCCAACTGCTGTCATCAGTGCAGGTAAAAGGTACGCGGGGACGCACCTTACGTGAGGCCTGGAGTGATGGCCCAGAAGCCTACCGCGGCATCACGGTAGCAGGGTTTCCCAACATGTTCCTGATGCTCGGGCCCAATACAGCTACGGGCCATACATCAACATTGCTCTACATCGAGCCTGAAGTTGCCCATGCCATTGCCTGCATGCAGCACGTGCGCTCAGGTGGCCACCGCTGGATTGACGTCAGACATGAAGTGATGCGAGCACACAACGAGCAACTTCAAACGAGACTGGGCGACTCTGTCTGGGCGCAGTGTCGTAGCTGGTACCGTATGGAGAGCGGACGCATCGTGGCGCTGTTTCCCGGTTTCACGCAGGAATATGTCCGGTCCTTGCGTCGGCTGGATCCCGATGACTATTGCGTCGGATAAATGGGGAGCACCTTCAGGCGATGCGTTCGAGAATCAGCACAGCAAAAAAACCGAAAGCAGCTATCAGCGTCCATTTGAGCGTGATCAGGCCATAGCGCCTGTACTTGGTTTGTCCAGTCCCTGCATAAAAAGCAAATGACACAACTGCACCCAGTAACAAAAGCAGAATGAGCCAGCGAAAAAGCAACATGACGGGTAAACGCAGGTGATGGCGGGCGTTACCAGGCTTTGGCCAACTGACCGAAGCCGCTGGGCGCGAGTTTATCGTCCTGAAAAGTAACCAACTCCCACGAATCGGTATTGGAGAGCAGCTCACGCACCAGCTTGTTGTTGAGCGCATGTCCTGAACGAAATGCACTGTAGGCGGCCAACAGTGGTTTGCCCAGCATGTACATGTCGCCCATGGCATCAAGGATTTTGTGTTTGACGAATTCATCGTCGTAACGCAACCCACCTGCGTTGAGTACCTTGTAGTCGTCCATCACGATGGCGTTGTCCAGCCCGCCGCCGAGGCCTAGACCGTTTACACGCATCATTTCTACGTCTTTGGTGAAGCCAAAGGTACGTGCCCGAGCGATATCGCGGGAATACGAATGCACGCTCATGTCAAACTCAACCCGTTGACCGGTGGAGTCCACGGCCGGGTGATCAAAGTCGATCTCGAAGCTCAGTTTGTAGCCGTGGAAAGGCTCCAGGCGAGCCCAACGCTCCGATGCCCCCTGCCCCTCTCGCACTTCGACAGGCCTGATAACGCGGATGAATCGACGCGGCACATTTTGCAGTTCAATGCCCGCGCTTTGCAGCAGAAACACAAAGGATGCAGCGGAACCATCGAGAATGGGCACCTCTTCAGCCGTGATGTCTACATAAAGGTTGTCAATTCCCAAACCGGCACAGGCTGACATCAGATGTTCAACGGTAGCCACCCTGGCTCCGCCGTTAGCCACTGTGGTTGCCATACGGGTGTCTGACACCGCACCAGCGGACATCGGGATGTCCACTGGCGTGGGCAAGTCCACGCGCCGAAACACGATGCCGGTATCCGGTTGGGCGGGTCGCAGCGTGAGTTCCACGCGTTGCCCGCTGTGCACGCCCACACCAACGGCGCGTGTGAGGGATTTGAGGGTTCGTTGTTTCAGCACGGGGCTATTTTACTAATCGGCCTGTTTTCTGAGAAAGGCGGGGATTTCGTAGTCATCCATGCCCCCGCTAGACAGCGCATCCACCTTGGCTGCGGCCTGCGTGCGGTCCCGGGTGCGCCAGACGCTCGGGGTTGCCATGGAGTGATAGTCGGGCTGCGCTACGCCTGCGGGTGCAGCTGCCACATTCACTGGCTGGCCGACCATATTGTTCATGGTCGGCACATGAAACGGCACATTGTCCGTTCCGGTGCGCAGCACCTGGAGCGGGGGCGCCGTACGGCGCATGCCCTGACGGCTAAGACCCGTAGCGACTACGGTCACGCGGATTTCATCGACCAGACTGTCATCATAAGCAGTACCGTAGATCACATGCGCATCGGGGGATGCATAGGCGCGGATGGTGTTCATGGCCAGCTTGGATTCGCTGAGTTTGAGAGAACCTTTGGCCGCGGTGATCAATACCAGCACGCCTTTGGCACCAGACAGGTCGATGCCTTCGAGCAGCGGGCAAGCTACAGCCTGCTCGGCAGCAATACGTGCACGGTCCGGGCCGGCCGCAACGGCCGTGCCCATCATGGCTTTGCCGGGCTCACCCATGACAGTGCGCACGTCTTCAAAGTCGACGTTCACATGGCCGGGCACATTGATGATCTCGGCAATGCCACCGACAGCATTTTTCAGCACGTCGTTGGCATGGGCGAATGCTTCATCCTGCGTCACATCGTCGCCCAGCACTTCCAGCAGCTTCTCGTTAAGTACCACGATGAGCGAGTCCACATTGGCTTCGAGCTCGGCCAGCCCATTGTCAGCATTTGTCATGCGGCGGCCACCTTCCCAATCGAAAGGCTTGGTCACCACACCCACGGTCAGGATCCCCATTTCCTTGGCTACACGCGCAATCACAGGCGCTGCACCAGTTCCTGTGCCGCCACCCATACCGGCTGTGATGAAGAGCATGTGGGCGCCGTCAATAGCTGCACGAATGTCGTCTATGGCCAGCTCTGCAGAGTCACGGCCCTTGTCAGGCTTGCTGCCAGCGCCCAGACCGCTGCTGCCCAGCTGAATCGTCTTGTGCGCAACGCTGCGACTCAGAGCCTGAGCGTCTGTATTGGCACAAATGAACTCCACGCCCTGAACGTCACAACCAATCATGTGCTCCACGGCGTTTCCGCCGCCGCCGCCAACCCCGATCACCTTGATCTGGGTGCCCAGGTTGAAACCTTCTTCTTCAATCATTTCGATGCTCATTTTTCTCTCCTGAATTGCAGTTGCCTAAATTGATAAACCGTTGTTGTCTTGTTGTTTCCTAGCCTGTATGGGCATCGGGTGGATCTGTGCATCGCCATCGCCAGTGCGGGCCAGCTGGGTCGTGAATAGAACCGACTTGCATAGCTGCAGATAAAAGTGTTTTTTGCATGGCTAGAAGTTCCCCACAAACCAGTCTTTGACCTGACCAAAAGCAGTTTTCATGGACCCGTTTTTTTGGGCCACTTTGAAACCCCGCAGCCGAGCAAGCCTTGCCTCCTCCAGTAACCCCATGACCGTAGCGGCTCTGGGCTGGGCCACCATATCGGACAGGGCTCCCGTGTATTTGGGAATGCCACGTCGCACCGGCTTAAGAAAAATGTCTTCACCCAGTTCCACCATGCCAGGCATGATGCAGCTACCACCCGTCAGGACAATTCCGGATGAAAGTACTTCTTCAAAACCCGAGTCACGCATAACCTGGTGCACCAGTGAGAAGATTTCCTCGATACGCGGCTCGATCACGCCGGCCAAGGCCTGACGGCTGAGCATGCGAGGGCCACGGTCACCCAGTCCCGGCACTTCGACCTGGGTTTCGGGGTCAGCCAGCAGTTGCTTGGCGTAGCCGCTTTCCACCTTGATGTCTTCGGCGTCTTTCGTAGGCGTGCGCAAGGCCATGGCAATATCACTGGTGATCAGATCCCCTGCTATCGGGATGACGGCTGTGTGGCGGATGGCGCCATTGGTGAAAATGGCCACGTCGGTAGTTCCCGCGCCAATGTCAACCAGCGCTACGCCCAATTCGCGCTCGTCTTCGGTCAGTACCGACAGACTGGAGGCCAGCGGATTGAGCATCAGCTGTTCCACTTCCAGGCCGCAGCGGCGCACACACTTAATGATGTTCTCAGCTGCACTTTGCGCACCGGTCACGATATGGACCTTGGCTTCCAGCCGGATACCGCTCATGCCAATGGGTTCTTTGACGTCCTGACCATCAATGATGAATTCCTGAGGCTCGACAAGCAGCAGCCGCTGGTCTGTCGAGATATTGATGGCCTTGGCAGTCTCTACGACCCGGGCCACGTCCGCCTGAGTAACCTCGCGATCTTTCACGGCCACCATGCCGCTGGAATTGATGCCCCTAATATGGCTGCCAGTGATGCCAGTGTAGACACGCGTGATCTTGCAATCAGCCATCAACTCGGCTTCTTTCAACGCCTGCTGAATGCTCTGCACGGTAGCGTCGATATTGACCACCACACCACGCTTGAGGCCATTACTCGGCGCAATGCCCAGACCCGCGAGTTTCAGCTCGCCGCCAGGCAGGACTTCGGCTACCACCACCATCACTTTGGCGGTTCCGATATCCAAACCGACGACCAGGTCTTTGTATTCTTTTGCCATATGTTCACCTGTTGCTTGATTGACCGCTATTTCTTCTGTGCATCCACAGCACCCGTGGTCACGCCGCGCAAGCGGATGGCGTAACCTTCTTCGTACCGTAGATCCGCAGTCTCCAGTGCATCGGGATTGCGCTCATACCGTGCCGTTACCTGCGTGACCGTTTTCAGAAACCGCTGGGAACGCATCAGCACTTCATCGTTTGAACCACGTCCCAGCTCCACTTCTGCGCCGGAGTCGAATCTGGCTCGCCAGCCGCCACGCCCGGTAAGTTCAAGTTGTTCCAGCACCATGTCCAGAGATCCATAGGCTGGTTGCAGGGTCTGGTACATCGCCCACACCACCGCAGCCTGTCCTTCTGGGCCTATAAGGCGGGGAATATCTTCCTGCTCAATTTCGCCAGCGTTGGCTTCGAACACCTCGCCAAAACTATTGACCAGCAGCCCATCACCGTCCGCGCCCCAGTAAGCAACTGCCTGATGCTCCTGCAACGCAACGTTCAGACGGTTGGGGAAAGACCGCTTAACGATGGCTTGGCGCACCCAGGGTACTGATTCAAATGCAGCCCGAGCCTGCGACAAATCCATGGTGAAAAAAGTGCCGCCCAGCCTCGGCGCCACATTGGCTCGCAAGGTAACGGCATTGTTGTGGGTCACATCACCAGTTACTGCGATGCCGCCAATTGCAAACGCCGGATGACGGGCCACCCACCCCACCATCAGTCCCGCCAGTAAAAACCCAAAGACAACCAGCAACGCAGACGCGGTGATGTTCATCAGTTTGATGTCCAGGGGAGCGGGCATGGATGGCGTCACGCTGGTGGCCCTCCTTTTGTCGAGGCCGTCGTAGCCTGTGGAGGTAAGTTGTCACAGGTTGCCCATGCAAGTAACCGCACACACAGGTCTTGGTAGCTGATGCCCGCCGCCTTGGCCGACATAGGTACAAGAGAATGACCCGTCATGCCAGGCGACGTATTGATTTCCAGCAGATAGGGTTTACGGGTTTTGGCATCGATCATCACATCAAGACGACCCCAACCCCGGCAGCCCAGCACCCGGTACGCCTTCAGCACCAGCTGCTGGATGGCTTCTTCTTCACCCGCGGGCAGGCCGCACGGCACCAGGTACTGGGTGACGTCCGTGAAGTACTTGTTCTGGTAGTCATAATTGCCATCGGGGGCCACAATGCGAATCAACGGCAGCGCCTGCGCGCTCTCGCCTGTGCCCAGAACCGGACAGGTCACTTCATCGCCACTGATGAACTGTTCGCACAACACGTCGGCATCCAGTGCGGCAGCCGCGTCCACCGCGTCTTGCATTTCCGAGTAGCCCGCAACCTTGAACACACCAATGGAGGAGCCTTCGCGAGCAGGCTTCACGATCACGGGCAAACCCAGCTCATCAGGAATGGCCAACACCTGCTCGCGACTGTAGACGCCACGCCGCAGCAGGTGATAACGCGGCGTAGGCAGCCCCTCAGCCATCCAGACCCGCTTGGTCATGACCTTATCAATCGCGATGCTGGAGGCCATCACGCCGGAACCCGTGTAAGGAATGCCCAACAACTCCAACGCCCCTTGAACCGTACCGTCTTCACCAAAACGACCATGAAGTGCGATGAAACAGCGTGTAAAACTATCTCGCTTCAATTCGCTCAGGTCGCGTTGTGCTGGGTCAAACGCATGGGCATCCACACCACTGTCGCGCAACGCCTGAAGGACACCATTGCCCGATAACAGTGAGATCTCCCGCTCGGCAGACGCACCGCCCATCAACACGGCAACCTTGCCAAATTGTGAAAGGAGTTGGCTCATAGCCTACGTCCCTTATCCGTGAGTAGCTCTGATTTATGCAGCATTTCAACGACCTTTGCGGGCACTGCACCAATGGACCCTGCGCCCATGCAAACTACCACGTCACCACCTCGGGCGTTGTCTGCAATCACCTGTGGCATGCTGGCGATCTCATCCACAAATACTGGTTCCACTTTGCCCGCCACACGCAGGGCCCGGGCCAGTGAACGGCCATCCGCAGCAACAATAGGCACCTCGCCGGCTGCATACACCTCAGCCAGCAACACGGCATCAGCCTGTCCGATCACCTTCACAAAGTCCTCAAAGCAATCGCGGGTACGGGTAAAACGATGCGGCTGGAACGCCAGCACCAGACGCCGCCCCGGGAACGCGCCACGTGCAGCCGCCAGTGTGGCCGCCATTTCCACCGGGTGATGGCCGTAATCATCAATCACGGCGAAAGTGCCTCCGTCACGAGCCGGTAAGTCCCCGTAACGCTGGAATCGCCGACCAACGCCCTTGAACTCTGCCAGAGCCTTTTGCACAGCGGCGTCAGGTACGTTGAGCTCAACGGCAACAGCTATTGCTGACAATGCATTCAGTACGTTGTGGCGCCCTGGCAGATTGAGGGTAACGGACAGATCAGGCAGGACAACACCGTTGCGCCGCTGTACCGTGAATTGCATCGTGCCGTCCACTGCCCGTACATCCACTGCCCGCACCTGCGCATCTTCGTTGAATCCGTAGCTGGTGATAGGGCAGGTCACCTGCGGTACTATTTCCATGACCGCCGGGTCATCCGTGCAAAGAATCGCTGTGCCGTAGAAGGGCATGCGGTGCAGGAAGTCAACAAACGCACCCTTGAGCCTGTTGAAATCGTGACCGTAGGTTTCCATATGATCAGCGTCGATATTGGTCACTACCGCCATCACTGGCAACAGGTTAAGAAACGACGCATCCGACTCATCGGCTTCCACCACGATGTAGTCACCACTGCCCAGCCGGGCGTTGGCGCCTGCGCTGTTGAGGCGACCGCCGATTACAAACGTGGGATCCATGCCCGCCTCAGCCAGCACGCTGGCGACCAGACTCGTCGTCGTGGTTTTGCCATGCGTGCCAGCGATGGCGATACCCTGCTTCAGACGCATCAACTCCGCCAGCATCAGGGCGCGTGGAACAACCGGAATCCGCTTTTCACGCGCGGCCATAACCTCCGGATTGCCAGATTGCACCGCGGTCGACGTGACCACGGCGTCGGCTCCAGCCACGTTGGCACTTTCGTGCCCCACATAGGTTTTTATGCCCAGCGCCGACAGCCGTTTCAGCGTCGCGCTATCGGACAAGTCAGAGCCTGAAATCGCATAGCCCAGGTTATGCAGCACTTCGGCAATACCGGACATACCAGCGCCGCCGATGCCGACGAAGTGAATATGGCGAATGGCGTGTTTCATCGGGTCAGTTCCTCACAGGCAGCCACCAGCACTTGTGTAGCCTGCGTTTTTTCAAGTTTTTTTGCCTGAGTGGCCCGAGCAAGCAATGCGGGTCGGTCCATCTTTTTCAGCATGTCAGCCAAACCTTCAGCCGTGATCTGCGCCTGCGGCAACAACCACCCCCCCCCCTGATCCACCAGAAACCGGGCGTTGGTAGTCTGGTGATCATCCACGGCAGACGGAAAAGGCACGAATACCGCAGCTGCACCCACGGCAGCAAGTTCTGTGACAGTGCTCGCGCCGGCACGACAAATCACGAGATCAGCATCAGCAAAGGCCTGAGCTGTATCGTCAATAAAGGGCGTGAGTTCGGCCATTACTCCCGCAGCGCTGTAGTTGGCGCGCAGTGCATCAATCTGCAAAGCGCCGCTTTGATGGGTTACGACCGGTCGGATCGCGCCGGGGATCAGTGCAAGAGCACGTGGTACCCATTCATTGAGCGCTTTGGCACCCAGACTGCCTCCCAGCACCAACAGCTTCAACGGCCCCGTGCGGCCAGCAAAACGGCTAGCCGGATCGGATTTGGAAAGAAACTCCACACGCAAGGGGTTACCCACCCATTGCGCCTTCTTGAACACTCCAGGAAAGGCAGTGAATACACGATCAGCAACCCCTGCAAGGACTTTATTCGCCATACCAGCGACTGAATTTTGTTCATGCAGAATCAGCGGCTTGCCCAGCAGCACACTCATCATTCCCCCGGGAAAGCTGATATAGCCTCCCATCCCCACGACCACATCCGGCTTCACACGACGAACTACAGCAACGCTCTGCCAGAATGCACGTAGCAACCGCAAAGGCAACATCACGAGTGACATTTTTCCTTTTCCGCGTACCCCGGAGAAATCGAGTGTCTCAAAGGCATATCCACTCGGTGGCACAAGGCGACTTTCCATGCTGGGACGCTCTTCTGTACCTTTGCCGCCCAGCCAGTGCACCCGCCAGCCGCGTTCACGCAGCGCATCGGCAACGGCAAGGCCCGGGAAGATGTGCCCTCCGGTACCCCCCGCCATGATGAGTGCACAGCGCTGGGTCATGCCCGTCCTCCATGCATCAGTTGCCGATTCTCATAATCAATCCGCAAGACAATAGAGAGGGCCACAAGACTGATCAAGATCGCGGAACCACCATAACTCATCAGCGGGAGGGTCAGCCCCTTCGTTGGCAGTGCTCCCAGATTCACGCCCATGTTGATGAAGGCCTGAAAGCCCATCCAGATACCCACACCCTGTGCCACCAGCCCGGCAAAAACACGGTCCAGCGCGATAGCTTGTCTGCCAATGTGCATGATGCGACGTGTCATCCAAAGGAACATGCCAATCACCGCGATCACGCCTATCAGACCAAACTCCTCGCCGATAACAGCCAGCAAAAAGTCAGTGTGAGCTTCAGGCAGCCAATTGAGCTTCTCAACACTGCCGCCCAGACCGACGCCAAAAATCTCACCCCGCCCAATGGCAATCAGGGAGTGGGTTAATTGGTAGCCCTTGCCCAGGGCGTTCTTTTCGGTCCAGGGATCGAGGTACGCAAAGATGCGTTCACGCCGCCAATCGCTCAAAGCAATCATCAAGCCAAAGGCCACCACCAAGATAGCTGCGATCAGGAAAAACATGCGGGCATTGACACCACCCAGGAACAGGATGCCCATAGCGATCACGGCAATCACCATGAAGGCTCCCATATCAGGCTCGGCCAGCAACAGGAGGCCAACCACGGCAATCGCTACAGCCATGGGGGCGACGGCCCGAAAAAAATCTTCCTTGACGTCCATTTTCCGAACCATGTAATCCGATGCGTACAGAAGCACCGCCAATTTGGCCAATTCGGAGGGCTGAAAATTCATGATGCCCAGGGAGATCCAGCGCCGGGCACCGTTGACTCCTTTGCCAATGTGCGGAATCAGCACGGCGATCAGCAATACCAGCGAGGCCACGAATAGCCAAGGTGCCACCTTCTCCCAGGTTGCCACCGGAATCTGAAACGCTACCAAAGCGCCAACAAATGCAACAACCAGCGAGATCGCATGACGAAGCAGGAAATGGGTATGCGCGTAATTGGCGAACTTGGGGTTATCCGGCATTGCGATAGAAGCCGAATACACCATAACCAGACCCCAAACAAGCAACACCACAGCGACCCAGACCAGCGGCTGATCGAACCCTGAAACATGGTGCGGGGTTGAGCCTGCACCAGCGCGAGATGTCCCCAAACGCACCGGCAATGCATCCGCAGCGGGGCGCGAAATGCGGGAAAAAAAACCGGTGAACTGTTGGGCCAGCGTACTCATGCCATGCCCTCCAGAACGACGCCCCGGCTGTCTGCCAGTGCGTTGACTGATTCACAAAATATCCTGGCGCGATGTTCGTAGTTGTCGAACATGTCAAAACTGGCACAGGCCGGCGACATCAGAACAGCATCACTGGCCTTTGCATGTTCAAAAGCAATGTTGACGGCATCCACCATGGAGGATGCATCCGTCACCGTTACCCCACAACCCTCTATCGCCGAGCGGATCAACGCAGCATCGCGCCCGATCAGCACCACGGCACGCGCAAAACGGGCCACCGGTGCCGTCAGCGGAGAGAAATCCTGCCCTTTGCCTTCGCCGCCAAGGATGACGACGACTTTTCGGTCTGCGCCTAATCCATTGAGTGCAGCCACTGTCGCACCGACGTTGGTGCCTTTACTGTCATCGAAAAACTCAACATCGTTGATGACACCTACTGGCTCTACCCGGTGAGGTTCTCCACGGTATTCACGCAGACCGTACAGCAACGGACCCAACGCGCAACCCGCCGCGGATGCTAGAGCCAGCGCTGCCAGGGCATTCAGCGCGTTATGACGCCCCCTGATACGCAGTGCATCCGCAGGCATCAGACGCTGGAAATGAACCTCCTCTTCCACGCCTTTGCGTTTTTTCAGGGTTTCATCGGCTTCCAGCGCGCGAACCAGCCACACCATGCCATTGACCTGCTCGATGCCAAAGTCCCCAGGGCGCTGAGGCATATCGCCACCAAATCCAACCCAATAGCGAGGTGTACGGCCCTTGACTGGTGCAGGCAACAAGGCCATCACGCCAGCATCATCCCGGTTAAGTATCATCAATGCAGACTCACCAAAGATGCGGGCCTTGGCGCTGGTGTAATCTTGCATCGAACCATGCCAGTCCAAATGGTCCTGGGTGATGTTCAGCACCGTAGCAGCTGTTGGCTCGAACCCGTTCGCCTGATCAAGCTGGAAGCTGGACAACTCAATAACCCACACCTCTGGCAGTTTGTCATCGTCCAATCCATTGGAGAGGGTGTCGAGCAGTGTCGGGCCAATATTGCCTGCTATGGCAACCGACTTACCCGCCCGGCTGACCAATTGACCGGTCAACGAGGTAACAGTAGTTTTGCCATTCGTACCTGTAACCGCCAGAATCTTCGGGTTGTAGCTGTGTGATATCTTCAAAACAGACAAGGCTTGGGAAAAGAGACCCAATTCACCTGAAGCCCATATACCCATTGCGCGAGCAGCTCCTAAAACAGGAGCAACTTCAATAGGTGTCAAACCGGGACTTTTGAAGACCGCGCGAACAGAAGAACCTTCGACCAGCGAAGCATCAAACGGCGCACAGAGAAACGTCGCCTGCGGTACATCACGCTTCAGGGCATCCAGTTGGGGAGGTGCAAGACGGGTATCCACCACGGTCACAACCGCACCATTGCGGGCGCACCAGCGCGCCATCGCGAACCCGGACGCGCCAAGTCCCAGGATGAGTACGTGCTGATCGCGAAGTGGATACATGTTTCCCGGCCTTACCGCAACTTCAGGGTGGAAAGCCCCACCAGGCACAGCAGCATGGTGATGATCCAAAACCGCACAACGACCTGCGTCTCTTTCCAGCCGCTCTTTTCAAAGTGATGATGCAGCGGAGCCATCTTGAGAATGCGACGGCCTTCCCCATACTTCTTCTTGCTATATTTGAAGTAGGTAACCTGCAGCATCACCGACAGCGCTTCCACCACGAAGATGCCACCCATGATGGCCAACACAATCTCCTGACGCACGATCACGGCGATGGTGCCCAGTGATGCCCCCAGTGCCAGTGCACCCACATCCCCCATGAAAACCTGTGCGGGGTGTGTGTTGAACCATAGAAATGCGAGCCCCGCACCCGCCATGGCCGAGCAGAACACCAACAACTCACCCGCTCCTGGAATATGCGGGAAGAAAAGGTATTTGGAAAATACGGAGCTCCCGGCCACATAAGCAAATACACCAAGAGCAGAACCCACCATGACGACCGGCATGATGGCCAGACCGTCCAAACCGTCAGTCAGGTTCACGGCATTGCTGGAACCCACAATGACCAGATACGTCAGGATGACAAAACCAAGCACCCCCAACGGATAGCTGATTTCCTTGAAAAAAGGCAACATCAGACCGGCCTTGGGGGGCAGACTCAGATCGAACCCGGACTGGACCCATTTGAAGAACAACTCCAGGACGCGCAGATTCGAGTTCTCCGAAATGCTGAACACCAAGTACAGCGCAGCCAGGAGCCCAATCACGGACTGCCAGAAATACTTCTCCCGGGAACGCATGCCTTCCGGGTCTTTGTGAACCACCTTGCGCCAGTCATCCACCCATCCGATGGCGCCGAATCCTAAAGTAACAAGCAACACGATCCAGACAAAGCGGTTGCTCAAATCAACCCAGAGCAGAGTCGAGATCGAAATGCACAGCAAAACCAGGACGCCACCCATGGTTGGCGTACCGCTCTTGCTCAAATGCGACTGCATGCCATATCCGCGAATTGGTTGGCCAATCTTCAACGCTGCAAGACGGCGAATTACAAACGGCCCCGCCGCTAGACCCAATAACAACGCGGTCATCGCTGCCATGACGGCCCGAAAGGTCAGGTACTGAAAGACCCGCAAGAACCCCAGTTCAGGAGAGACGGACTGCAACCACTGGGCAAGGCTCATGAGCATGTCGCACCCCCAACATGAAAACTAGACAACATGCAAATTTTCCTTATTCGGTTGGGCACTGGCTACCATAGCCTCAATGACGCGCTCCATCTTCATGAAACGAGACCCTTTGACCAATGCGCTGGCATAGCGCGGCCATTCGGCCACCACCGCGGCATTGAGCGAGTCAAGGTTGTCAAAATGCTTTCCAGCGCCGAAATGCCGGCTAGCCGACGTCGCCAGCGAACCCAATGTAAATAGTGTCTCGATGCCACGTTCGCGGGCATAGTCACCGGCTTCAGCATGAAACTGTGGACCCTGTTCGCCAACCTCCCCCATATCCCCCAGAACCAGCAAATGCGGGCCAGGCAAACCGGCCAGCACATCTATCGCAGCGCGCACGGAATCGGGATTCGCGTTGTAGGTATCGTCGACCACAGTGCAGGCGTGCTCATTCAACTGCAAAGACAGAGCACGGGAACGACCTTTGACGGGCATGAAACTCTCAAGCCCCTGACCAATAGCGCGAAGGGGCACACCAACCGCCAGCGCACAGGTTACGGCTGCCAGCGAATTTTTGACGTTGTGCAACCCTGCAACGGCCAGTGAATAGTCCAGCGGACCAGAGGGCGTGGACGCCTTTACTCGCCAAGCACCGTCTTGCCAGACTGGCGGTTTGCACGATACTTCGGGTGAGGCGGGGGTACTGTCAAACGGTTCAACAGCAAAAGTCCACGAAGGCCTTTTCCCGGCCAAGTTCCTCCACAGGCTGCAGAACGCGTCATCAGCTGGGAAGACAGCAGTGCCCGCATCTGTCAATAAACCAATGACCGAGCCATTTTCGAGCGCTACCGCTTCAACGGTAGACATGAACTCCAGATGCTCCCGCTGAGCATTGTTCACCAGAGCCACAGTAGGTTGAGTCATGGCCGCCAGGTATGCAATCTCGCCCGGATGGTTCATACCCAGTTCTACAACGGCCACTTCATGGCCAGCTCCGAGCCGTAGCAAAGTGAGCGGCACACCAATGTCGTTATTCAGATTGCCTTGGGTTGCCAACATCGCCTGCGGCTTCCACGCCCGGAAAATAGAGGCAATCATCTGAGTGACTGTCGTCTTGCCGTTGCTACCAGTTACCGCGACCACGGGGAGGGTAAACCGATGGCGCCAGGTGGCAGCGAAGGTTCCCAGCGCGCTTTTTGAGTCTTCGACTTCTATGCGTGGCAGGTGGGCAATGGAAAGCGCTGGGCTTGCACCAGCATGACAGATGGCGGCGACTGCTCCCCTGGAATGGGCGTCGGCCAACATGTCATTGGCATCAAAGCGATCACCTTTGAGTGCAACAAACAGGTCGCCAGGAACCAGCGTGCGGGTGTCGGTCACCACCCGATTGAAAAGTGCGCTACCTTGCCCGAGCAGCTTCGCGCCTGGGATCCAGTTCACAACATCATTGAGACTGGCCATGTGAGTCATGCCGCCTCCACTTCTTGAAGGCTGGCAGTTGGCCAAACAGCCAGTGCCCGCTTGACGTGATCAATGTCTGAGAACGGCCGCTTCACTCCTGCGACGTCCTGATAGTCTTCGTGTCCTTTGCCTGCCACCAACACTACATCGGTGGCAGTGGCTTGTGCAATGGCCTGGGCAATGGCCAGCGCACGATCCCCTTGAGCGGTTACCCGGGGGTGAAGCAGTAGACCCGGAAGAATCTGGTCGATGATGGCCAGAGGATCTTCTCCGCGCGGATTATCACTGGTCACGATGACGTGATCTGCGATTTTGGCGACAACTGCCCCCATGATTGGGCGTTTGCCAGGGTCGCGGTCACCGCCGCATCCGAATACACACCAAATTAAACCACCGCGCTGTGCAGCCAGCGCTTTCAGCGCAGCCAGTGCCTTCTCCAGAGCGTCGGGGGTATGAGCATAGTCCACCACCACCATAGGCTGACCGGGCTCCCCAAAACACTCCATACGGCCGGGAACCGGGGTTAATTCATGGCACACTTGAATTACAGACTTGAGCGATATGCCGAGCGATCGCATTGCCGCCATGACGCCCAGCAAATTGGACACGTTGTATTGACCAATCAGCCGGGTTTGAATCAGATGCTTTTCATTCCCTTCGATTACGACGAAACTGAGGCCCTGTCCGCAGTAAGCGATATCACTCGCCCTCAGCCGCGCGTCGATCACGCAGGACACCGTCCAAAGGTCAGAGATGACACCTTTCAAGGAGGATGCAAGAGCATCGCCCCTGGGATCATCAATATTCACAACGGCCGACACCAGACCAACCCATCGGAACAGGGAAGCCTTAGCCTGCCAATAGGCGGCCATCGTCCCGTGATAGTCCAGATGGTCTTGCGTAAAGTTGGTGAAAATTGCCGTCCTGATAGGCGTACCGTCCAGGCGCCGCTCCTCAATGCCTATTGACGAAGCTTCTATGGCGCAAGCGACCAGGCCCTGGCTCAGGAATTCTCGGAACTTCTGCTGCATAAGGATCGGGTCAGGGGTTGTCAGGCCCGTAGCAGCAATTCCTGCCTCCAGTTCCTGCCCCCCGAATGCCGACCCAACAGATGGTGGCCGACCAACGCCTAGCGTGCCTATCATCGCGCAAGGCATCCTTTCCGACCCGTCAATACCCGATAAAGCCTGCGCAAGCCACCAGGCAGTGGAGGTCTTGCCGTTGGTCCCAGTCACCGCCAGGATCGCTAATTGCCGGGCTGGCTCATCGAAATAAGCAGCGGCAATTGGGCCACTTGCTGCTTTGAGCTGTGGATAGGATGCCACCCGCGCGTCTTCGAAACCGAAGGACTCCGCACCAAAATGCTCCACCAGGCAGGCCGCTGCGCCTCGCGTCAACGCGTCTGCGACATGATGGCGCCCATCTGTTGCCGCCCCTGGCCAGGCAATGAAGCCATCACCAGAACCGACTTTCCGGCTATCCGTCTGTAGCGTGCCAGTGACGCACTCACGCAACCAATTTGCAGCGCTTGAGGGTGTTGTCAGCTCCAGCATCAGAAGCTCTCCTCTACGGCCTGCACCACTATCTGGGGTTTGACGCTCATGTCAGGTTGCACGCCCAACAGTCGCAGGCTCTGCTGTACGGTTTCTGGAAATACCGGAGCGGCCACGTCTCCTCCAAAGTATTTCCCGTTACTGGGCTCGTCAATCATCACTGCCACTACGATGCGGGGATTGTCAACTGGAGCGATCCCCACGAAGAAGCCGCGGTACTTCTTGTCAGCGTAACCCTTGCCTTCCTGCTTGTGAGCTGTTCCGGTTTTCCCGCCTACCGAATAGCCCATGGTCTGCGCTTTGGGCGCCGTACCTTCAGGGCCAGTCACCATATGCAACATGTTCCGAACGTCAGAAGCATGGCGCGCAGACATGACGCGCGCGCCGCCAGCACGATCTTCCGTCTTGAGCATCGTCACCGGGACCAGTTCACCGTCGCGCGCAAAAACGCTGTAGGCATGGGCTAACTGAAACAGGCTAGTCGACAGTCCATAGCCATAACTCATAGTGGCTTGCTCAATCGGTCGCCAGGTCTTGTAAGCACGGAGGCGTCCACTGACCACCCCGGGGAATGGCAAGATGGGTTTCTGACCAAACCCGACCTGGCTATACATGTCCCACATTTCGCGTGGCTGCATTTGCATCGCAAGTTTGACCGTGCCAACGTTGCTGGACTTCTGAATGACTTCGCTAACAGTCAGCACACCGTGAGGATGGGCATCACTGATGGTCGAACCGCCAATCGTCAAACGACCGGGGGCAGTCTGAATCGGTGTGGTTGGTGTCACCAAACCTTTCTCCAGCGCCAGCGCAATGACAAAAGGCTTCATGGTTGATCCGGGCTCAAACGTATCTGTAAGCGCCCGATTGCGCAACTGGGCACCACTGAGGTTCTGCCGTTTGCCAGGGAGATAGCTGGGATAGTTGGCTAATGCCAATACTTCACCCGTCTGCACATCCAGAACCACCACACTACCGGCGCTAGCCTTATTTCCCACAACTGCATCACGCAGTTTCTGATAAGCAAAGAACTGAACTTTGCTGTCAATACTCAATTGCAGATCCCGCCCATCCACAGGCAGCGTCTGCTCACCGACGGCTTCCACTACACGACCCATCCGGTCCTTGATCACCCGTCGGGAGCCGCTACGCCCTGCAAGCTCCTTGTTGAAAGTCAGCTCAATTCCCTCCTGCCCGTTGTCTTCGACATTTGTGAATCCAACTACGTGAGCCGCAGCCTCGCCCTCCGGATACTGACGCTTGTATTCCTTGCGTTGGTAGATGCCTTTAAGACCCATGGCCGCAATTTCTTTGGCAACGGCATCATCGACCTGACGTTTGAGCCATACAAAAGTCTTGTCTTCATCAGCCAGTTTTTTCCTCAGCTCGGTCGCTGAAAGGTCCAGCAATTTCGAAAGCCGTTGAAACTGCGTCTTGTCCAGATCGACATCCTCGGGAATGGCCCAAATGCTGGGCGCGGGGATGCTGGAGGCCAAAATCAGGCCATTGCGATCCAGGATGCGCCCTCGGTTAGCAGGCAGGTCCAGTGTTCGGGCAAAGCGGACCTCACCCTGTTTCAGGAAAAAATCGTTGGCGAAAACCTGGATGTAGGCTGCCCTGGCTGCCAGCCCCACAAACGCGAGCGCGATGGACGCCACAACGAATTTGCTGCGCCAAACCGGCGTGCGGCTGGCCAGCAAGGGGCTGGACGTGTATTGAATGCTTCGGCTCATTGAACCCGCCCGGCGGACACCGGATTGGACCCGGTGGATGACGTCTCACTGGATGGGGGCACGCTTGAAGCATAAGTCACATAGTGCGTGATGGCAGGTGTTGATGGCATCATCCGCAACTGCTCTTTCGCCAGTTTCTCAACGCGGGAGGGCGTGGCTTGTGCACGCTTTTCAACCTGAAGCCGCTCATTCTCCGTCGCCAGCTTGCGCGCCTCTGCGTTGGCCTTGTCAATCTCGGCAAATAGCCGTCGTGATTCATATTGCACGTCAACCAGATACAACGCGCTGGCGAGAACGGCCATCAAAAGAACTACGTTGAGCCGGGTCATGCTGCAGTCCTCTGAGCCACGCGCATGATGGCGCTGCGTGAACGCGGATTGCCCTTCACTTCAGCGGTACTCGGCTTGACACGATCCAGCGCCTTGAGCCTCATGACTTTGGGTAGCGCGAAAGGCGCACGACGATCATATTCATCGCGGGAATGCTTTGCGATGAATTGTTTGACAATCCGGTCTTCAAGCGAATGAAAACTGATCACAACCAATCGTCCTCCAGGTTGCAGTACATCCAGACTGGCCTCTAACGCCTGTTGCAACTCTTCAAGCTCGGCGTTGATGAAAATCCGAAAAGCCTGAAATGTGCGCGTTGCAGGGTTCTGGCCC
>ENA-UOWO01002277-UOWO01002277.1-activated-sludge-metagenome-genome-assembly--contig:-NODE-2277-length-24031-cov-11.463213_pt1 | contig 24031 bp, 18 predicted proteins | sample MGYA00238148_ERZ761564 | MGnify/ENA primary metagenome ERZ761564 (study PRJEB28885, sample SAMN05720194) | activated sludge metagenome | isolation source: Anaerobic digester | place: USA... | reverse complement strand
CAGGAGAGCACAGGATACCAGCACCCAATGCTTTCATTTATTTTGTAAACATTACCTTTAGGCAAATCAAATAACCTACGTTGCCATGATCGCAAACGAGCAAATCCAATACCACAACCAGGCGCAAGCCCCTGAGCACGAAACCCGTTTGCAGTTCATCGAGGGTGTCCTGGAGCGCAAAGGTTTCAATCCACGACACATCATTGAACAAATTCGCGCTTTTCAGATCGCCATCCCCAGTTGGGCACTCGGCACGGGAGGCACCCGTTTCGGGCGTTTCAGCATCGGAGGCGAGCCCCGCAGTTTGGAAGAAAAAATCGAGGATGTGGGCCTGATCCACCAACTCAATCGCTCGGCCAATTCCATTTCCCTGCACATTCCCTGGGACATCCCCAAAGATGTACCTGCGCTCAAACAATTGCTCAGTCAAAACGGCCTGACCATCGACTCAGTCAATTCCAATACCTTCCAGGATCAAAAAGATCAGGCGTATAGCTACAAATATGGCTCACTCTGTCACACCGAAAACGCCGTCCGCCAACAAGCCATTGAGCACAATATCCAGTGTGTGGAGTACGGCAAACAACTGGATGCCAAAGTATTGACCGTTTGGCTGGCCGATGGTTCCAATTTCCCAGGCCAGCACCACCTGCGTCGTGCCTACCAACGCACTTCCGAATCCCTGGCCGACATTTACAGCGCCATGCCCTCAGACTGGACCATGCTCATTGAGTACAAACCCTACGAGCCCAATTTTTACTCCATGATCATCCCGGATTGGGGTACCTCGTATTCCCTGTGTCAATACGTGGGCAAAAACGCCCAGGTGCTGGTTGATCTGGGGCACCACCTGCCCAACACCAACATCGAGCAAATTGTAGGTCGCCTGATGCACTTTGGCCGTTTGGGTGGTTTCCACTTCAACGGTTCCATGTACGGCGACGACGACTTGACCACGGGCAGCATCAAACCCTTCCAATTGTTCCTGATTTTTAACGAACTGGTGGATGGCATGAGTGACCCTGCGGTGAAAAATCCCAACATTGCCTGGATGATCGACGCCAGCCACAACACCAAAGACCCCATCGAGGATTTGTTGCAATCGGTCAATGGTATCCTTTCGGCTTACGCCCGGGCGCTGCTGGTAGATCGCGCTGCGCTGAGTCAGGCCCAGGAAGAGAACGATGTAGTGCAAGCGGAAGAGTTGTTGCGCGACGCTTTTTTGACTGACGTACGCCCCTTGGTGGCCGAAGCCATGCGCCTGGACGGCGGGGCCATTGATCCACTGGGTGCCTACCGCGCAGCTCAGGTACGGGCCAGCTTGATTGAAAAAAGAGGGAAATTTAGTACCGCAACGGGATTATGAAAACAACGGCTTTTGCGATTTTTGATGTAGGAAAAACCAATAAAAAACTGTTGCTCTTCGATGAGGAGTTTCAACCCATTGAGGAGCACAGCCAGGCTATTCCGGAATCGGTAGACGACGATGGGTTTCCTTGCGACAACCTGAAGCAACTCAACAATTGGCTGTTCGATCATTGGGACAACCTGCGCCATCGCTCCGATTTGTTGCTCAAGGGGGTCAACTTCAGCGGCTATGGCGCAAGTTTTGTGCACATGGATGCACATGGCCAGGCTCTACTTCCTCTTTACAACTACCTCAAACCCTTATCGCCAGCGCTGTTGGAAACTTTTTATGCGGACGTCGCTGCTCAGGACGGACAATCACCCGAGGCTTTTGCCGCTGCTACTTGTTCACCCTCCATGGGCATGCTCAATTCCGGTTTGCAGCTGTATTGGTTGGCCAAAACCCAACCTGAAGTTTTTGCCCGCATCAAAACCACCTTACACTTGCCGCAGTACCTTTCGTATTTACTCTCGGGTGAAAAATTCAGCGATTACACCTCGATTGGTTGCCATACCGCTCTGTGGGATTTTCAGGCTGGTGCCTACCATCCCTGGGTCAAACGTTGGGGTTTGGAAGAAAAACTGGCTCCCATCACCAAAGATTCCATTGCTACCGTGCTGGATGGCATCATGGTTGGCGTGGGTTTGCACGATAGCTCAGCGGCATTGTTGCCTTATTTGCTCAAAGAAAAGGACCCATTTTTGTTGCTCTCTACTGGTACCTGGTGCATCAATCTCAATCCCTTTAATGATGCACATTTGAGTACTGAGGCCTTGCGTTGTGATTGTTTGGCCTACCTCACGCCCAAAGGCAACCCGGTGAAAGCTTCCCGGGTCTTTTTTGGACGAGAGCACGATCACCAGGTTGAGCGTATTGCACAGCATTATGGCCTGGAAGCAGGTTTTTACAAAAAACTCAATGGTCAAGAACAGGTTAGCATTCAATCTGGCTTTTTGCCCGCTTGTATGGAAGGCACAGGACCCATTCCGGGGCAACAAAACGGCAATTGGGATTTTTCAGGCTGCACTGAGGCCATTTCTGCATATTACAGCCTGATGCGGGGTTTGATGGATTTATTAAAAACTTCCATCGAACTGGTGGACAATGGGGTACCCAAGTTTTATGTAGATGGTGGCTTTGCCCAAAATTCCGTCTTCATGAACATGTTGGCCACCGATTTTCCCGATAAACAAATTGAAGCGCTCGAATTCCACCAGGCCACCGCACTGGGTGCGTTGATGCACTTGAAAAATGGGCAGGCATATCAACAATCGAAGCCGCTGTTTATTTAGGGTTCGGTGGTTTGTTGCTCCGAACCCTCGAACCTACGAACTCCCGAACCCACGAACCCTTCACTTGATCGTTGGCAAGCGCCACTGGTAATTCACGGCCAACTGTCGAATGCCGAACACCACAATGATGGTGATGATCATTTTCCAGCGGTAGTCGAGCCCAAATAGCCCCAGCAACAAATAAAACAAGCCACCCAATAAACACACCGTTACATACAATTCAGCCTTGGGTTGAAACACGAGCGGTATTTCGTTGCACAACAAGTCGCGAAGTACCCCTCCAAAAGTAGCGGAAACGGCCCCCATAACTACCGCCACGGCTGGATCAAGCCCCAAGGCCAGGGTTTTTTCCAAACCCAAAACAGTGAACAAACCAAGCCCCAAACTATCAACCCACATAAAGGTACGCGGAAAGCGCAAAATATGGCTGCGGAAATAGTAGACCACGGGCAGGGCAGCGAGGATGGCGAACAAAAAATTGGTGTCCCGCATCCAACCCACGGGGAGTCGGCCAATCATCACGTCGCGAATGGTTCCTCCACCTACCGCAGTGGCCCAGCCGATGATCGCTGCACCAAAAATGTCGAATTTTTTTTCCGCAGCACTCGCCATTCCGCTGATGGCAAAAACGAATGTACCCAGGAGTTCGAAAAAGTAAATGATGTCCATGAAAAAGGCATTTTATGCTTAATTTATGGGCATGAAAATGAAATATGTGTTTCGCACCTCGCCTTCGGCGATGCACGAACATTTTTCAGCCACAAATCACACAAATTTTCACAAATTAAGGACGAACCTTGTTCGTCTCGGTAGCACAAACGCAAGTTTGTGCCTCAATTTGTGAAAATTTGTGTGATTTGTGGCTGAATTTCTAAAAACACTCCACCGCAGGTGGGGTGGTACTTTTACAAATCAACCACTACTCATACAACCATAAACCTTTTTCAACACATGAGATCGCTCTACCTACTACTTTTACTGCTAGGCTTTACCATAAGCGCACACAGCCAGCTTACGGTCAATAGCCTTACTTGTGAACACCTCGTCAACCCCATGCCCCTGGATGCCAGCAAACCCCGCCTCAGCTGGAAGTTGAACAGTCCACAGCGCAACATCCTGCAAACCGCCTACCAGATTCGGGTGGCGAGCGCGGCAGATTTTGGCAAAAAAAGCCTGATCTGGGACTCGGGCAAACTGAGTTCCGCGCAATCCATCCTCCAGGAATACGCTGGGCCAGCGCTGCAAAGTGCCAAACGTTACTACTGGCAAGTCAAAGTCTGGGACAACCAAAACCACGAATCCCTCTGGAGCGAAACCGCCTGGTGGGAAATGGGCTTGCTCAAACCCGAGGATTGGAAAGCTTCCTGGATTGAACCCGAATTGACTGTTGATACCAAATCGATGCCCCCGCCACCTTTGACGCGTAAAGAATTCAGCCTGAGCAAAAAAATCCAGTCGGCTCGCTTATACGCCACCAGCCATGGCCTCAATTTTATGGTCATCAACGGGAAAAAAGTGGGCGAAGATTTGTTTACGCCCGGATGGACGGCTTATCAGGATCATTTGCAATACTTCGTATACGACGTAGGCAATATGCTCAACCAGGGGGCTAATGCCATGGGTGCAGTACTTGGAGACGGCTGGTACCGGGGCTATCTCGCCTGGGAAGACAACCGCAATGTATATGGAGAAAAGTTGGGGCTACTGGCACAACTGATCGTCACGTACACGGATGGTTCTCAACAAATCATTGGTACCGATGCCTCCTGGAAAGCACAGAACAACAGCGCCATCCGCATGGCCGATTTGTACAATGGCGAAACCTATGATGCCCGCATGGAAATCCCCAATTGGTCCAAACCAGGCTTTGACGATAAGGCTTGGTGGGCGGTTAACGTGGTCAGCTTTCCTAAAAATAACCTCATCGCCCCGCAAGGACCACCGGTTCGCCGCATTCAGGAGCTCAAGCCTCAAAAAATCATCACCACGCCACAGGGTGACAAGGTCATCGATTTTGGGCAAAACATCACAGGATGGATCCGTTTTAAAGTCACTGGCCCAGCTGGAACAAAGGTGACCATCCAACACGCCGAAGTATTGGATAAAAAAGGCAATTTTTACACGACCAACCTGCGCCACGCGAAGTGTGAACTGAATTACACCCTCAAAGGAGTTGGAGAAGAAACTTTTGAACCGCATTTTACCTTCATGGGGTTTCGCTACATCAAAATCATCAACTATCCTGGTACTTTGAGCGCCGAGAACTTTACGGCGGTAGTGATCCACAGCGACATTAAAAAAACAGGGGACTTTACTTGTTCCAACCCCCTGCTGAACCAGTTGCAGAGCAACATCCAATGGGGTCAACGTGGCAACTTTTTGGATGTGCCCACCGACTGCCCCCAACGCGACGAACGCCTGGGCTGGACGGGTGATGCGCAGGCCTTCTCCCGCACTGCCGCCTACAACTATCAGGTGGCGGGCTTTTTCAACAAATGGCTGAATGACCTGATTGCCGATCAGGGTGAAAACGGCGGCGTGCCCCACGTCATCCCCGATGTGTTACAACGCAAAGACAAAAAGAACCTCAGCGGCTCTGCAGGTTGGGGCGACGTGTGTACCATTGCGCCCTGGAACATGTACCTCGTTTACGGCGACCAGCGCCTGCTAGAGCGGCAATACAACTCCATGGAAAAATGGGCGGCCTGGATCACCAGTTTAGCGCCCGATGGTTTGTGGAAAGGGAGTAGCCACTTCGGTGACTGGCTGTTTTATCAGGCCCAAATCAGTAGCCCAAGTGAAAAAAGTGGTTACACCGATCCTGATTACATCGCCACCGCTTTTTACGCCAATTCGGTGGACATCTTGCGCAAAACGGCCCAGGTTTTGGGCAAAAAAACGGATGAAGCCAAGTACGTTGCCTTGTTTGACAAAATCAAAAAGGCCTTCAACCACGAATACGTGGCGGCTTCGGGGCGCACCATTTCGGATTCTCAAACTTCGTACGTACTGGGTTTGAATTTCAATTTGTTTGAAGAAAAAGCCCGGGCTGCGGCTACGGCGCAGTTGGTGCGCGACATCAAATCACGGGGCAATCACTTGTCTACAGGGTTCCTGGGCACACCCTACCTTTGCCATGTTTTATCCGACAATGGGCATACCGAGGTGGCGTACAACCTCTTGTTTCAGGAAAGCTACCCATCCTGGTTGTACCCTGTCAAAATGGGCGCTACCACCATCTGGGAGCGTTGGGACGGCATCAAGTCGGACAGTACCTTCCAGGACGCCGGCATGAACTCCTTCAACCACTACGCCTACGGTGCCATCGGCGATTGGATGTACCGGGTAACGGCGGGCCTGGAAATCGGGCAAGTGGCCTACAAACACATCCTGATCCAACCCCAGCCTACGGCCAAATTGAACTTCGCCAAGGCTTCGTTCCAAAGCAGCTACGGCGAGATCGTTTCGGGCTGGGAACGCCAGGGAGAAAAGATCAAACTGACGGTCAAAATTCCGGCGAATACCACGGCTACGGTGACGCTACCGACGAAGGATGCGGGTGCGGTGCGCGAAGGGGGAAACCCGGTGGCGAATGCGAAGAGTACGGTGAAGGGGGTGGTTGTTGAAGTGGGGAGTGGGGAGTATGTGTTTGAGTTTTAGGGTGATGTTGGGTGCATAAACTATAGCCATGAGCAGTGAGAAATACCAAGCATTTTTTTGCAGCTTCGCTGCTTTAATTTAACCACGACGTACACGACGACCACTACGTTTATGCGCTTCGCGCTTTTTGAGGCTTCGCCTCTTTTTGCTAAAAGCGACGCAATTGGAAAACGGATGGAACGGATTTAACGGATGAGAACGGATTTTGACTCGCCTTCGGCTTGTCCTTATCCGCCGCAGGCGGAAAAAATCCGTTCTCATCCGTTCTCATCCGTTAAATCCGTTTTTCCATCCTGCCGCTTTGGTTGAATTAAATTGAGCAGCGAAGCTTACCAGGGAAGATCAAATCAAGAACAAAAAAGCATTGACCCCAATTATCCCCATTGTGTTGTACCAAGGAAAGAGGAAGTGGGTAAAAAGGGATGTATATGCTTACTTTGATAAAAAAAACTGCCAGCCAGTTGTCGCCCATTTTGCCCCAATTTTGATGACCAACAATTTATTTATGCACTATTGCATACTTAATTTTTCTTCCCTCCAAACCACCACCCGTCCAAGCTCCACTTCCCCGCCCCACTAAACAAAAACAACACCCCAAACAGCACGAACATAAACGGATGCTGCTCTTGGTACCAAAACCTCCCTTCACCCACGAAGAAGGTCACATACGCCAGTGTACCAATACAAAGCAAGGCTCCCACACGTGTGAATAAGCCGAGCGTCAACAAAATTCCGGAAATCAGTTCTGATGACTTTCCAGCGTACACCATCAATTTTGCCAACGGCCCTTTAAAAGCATCCCAACCGGCATAGCCCGTCATCAATTCGGCGTTGAACACCTCCAGACCATGGTAAACCATCAACAAGCCGAGGATAATGCGCAGGATGGCGAGTATAGTATCGAGATAGATGGGCGAAGGAGAGAAAAAGGAGTGCATGGTTTGAGGTATTTATTTGCAATAAGTTAAAGGTACATCATTGCCGTATACGCTGGATTGGACTTTAGCTAAAATTCCTGTACATTTCAATAAAATTCGCCACATGACCCAGACCCACACCAGATCAAACCCGTTCAGTTTCATTGTATTCCTGTTTTTTAGCGCCAGCATCCTGAGCAGTGCGGAAAAGTGCAGCCAATCCGCCCCAGCAGTCAGCAGTACCGAGCTCGCCAAACCCGTGGATGAACTCCTCTTCAGCCACATCAAGGGACTGGGCGACATCTACGCCAGAGACGAAATCTGGAAGGGATACGCTTATAATAGCTACCACCAATACCTTGTGCATTTTACCGAAAAAGGCCCCGACCGCGCCTTTGTGATCAATCCGCCAACTCCACCCAAAGGAGCGATCCGCCTAGATGCCAACGAAGGCAAAGGGCTGGTGATCTACCGCTACGACCTACGCATGAAAGAGGCCTACGATCTCGTCTTCGGCCCCGACGGCAATGGCACCTTTGAGTTTACTTTCGACATCGCGGGCAACAACTATTACCTCCAGGCCTACTCCGACGACCTGGCCGAAGGCTCGGGCGACACCTCACGGGCAGTGTCTTTTTCAACCCATGAATTGTTTCACCGCTACCAGGACAATTGGGAGAACGTGCCCGATTCCAAGCAGGATTTTGACAATTTTCCCCTGACCGTGGAGTTATTGGAACTCCAAATCCTTTGTCAGGAAATCATGAAAGAATTGCCCAGCTATCCCAGTGAAATTTCCGCCTTGAAAAAAATCTTGCGCCAATACGTGGCCATCCGCAGCAAAGAAATGGAACTGGACCCCACGCCCGATCAGCTCATCCGCAACCATGAATTGTACCAGGAACAAATGGAGGGTTCACCCAAATACATCGAAACGATGGGCAACCTGCAGTTTTTTACCCAATCCACCGTTCCCGTCCATTTCAGCTATTCCATTTTTGAGTTTTCAATCGAAACCAAAGCCGAGGTCAGGGGCATGATGGGGCAGTCGGTGTATTATGGCACTGGGCCAAGTGCCATTTACATCCTTGATCGATTGGGTGTAAACATCGAAGCGATGGAACAGGGTAAAACGCCTTACGACCTGGCCAAAGCCTACCTGAACATGAGCAAATCGGAGCGTGATCAGGCCTTGCGGGAAGCAAAAATGATCAAAAACTGGTCGGAGATTCAAGCGAAAGCTAGAGAATGGATGGCCTTGAGGTAGGTAGAAAATTTCCCTAGAATTCTATCTTTTTGTACCTTCCGGCTGAGAATCGCACTGATTCTTTCATTCGACTTGTTCCTATTACTTCAAAAACCTACACCATGAAAAGACGCGCTGCAATGAAAAGCCTCGGAGTGGCTCTCGGCGGCTTGGTAGCACTTCCAGCCTGGGCGAACAGCTGGACACCCGATTCCGTTGGCAACAGTACTTTATTGGCCCTCAATGATGAAATTTTATTGGCCGAAATTGTGGAAACCTTCATCCCGGAAACCAACACGCCGGGAGCAAAAACACTCAAAGTACAGCAGTTTGTCCAACGCATGATTCAGGACTGCTACGACGATACCGCCAAAAAAACCTTTACACAAGGCTTGCTAAAAACCGAGGAGCTGGCGCTCAAAGCCAACAACAAACCTTTTGTGCAATGCAACGCCAAACAGCGCAGCGATTTATTGCTTCAAATGAGCAATGATACGGCTACTAAGCCTTTCATCGGCCTGGTCAAAAACCTGACGATCCGCGGGTACACCAACTCCGAGTATTACCTGGTCAATATTGCGAAGTACAATATCGCGCCAGGATTTTACAATGGTTGTGTACCCGTTGGTTGAGAAAGTTGAGGAGGTTTAGGCTACCGCAGCGACTTGGGCAAGGGCATTGTCAAAATCGCTGCGGTAGCCTCAACTCCTCAACCTCCTCAACTCTTTTTTCACCCAAATCAGACGCAAACAATGTCTAACCTCACCATAGATTCCATCAAAAAACGCAGCTTCGACGCCATTGTGATTGGCTCGGGCATCAGCGGAGGATGGTCGGCCAAAGAGCTGACCGGCAAGGGCTTGAAGACCCTCTTGCTGGAGCGCGGCCCCAACGTAGAACACATCAAAGATTATCCCACCACCAATATGAACCCCTGGGAGTTTGAACACGGCGGGCAAATCACCAAAGAAATGCGGGATGCCAATCCCGTCGCCAGTCGTTGTTATGCGTTCACTGAGAGCGCGGCGCACTTTTTTGTTAAAGATGCTGAGCATCCCTATATCCAGGATAAGCCCTTCGACTGGATTCGGGGTTATCAGGTGGGCGGAAAATCGCTCATGTGGGCACGAGGTACCCAACGTTGGTCGCAATACGATTTTGATGGCCCAGCCCGTGATGGATTTGCGGTGGAATGGCCGATTACCTACGCGGAATTGGCACCTTGGTACAGCTATGTGGAGATTTTTGCGGGTATTTCCGGCAACAAAGATGGCTTAGCCCAATTGCCCGACGGGGAGTTTTTGCCACCACATGAGCAATCCTGCGTGGAAAAACACTTCACCCAAACGATGGCCAAAAAATACAACGGCGCCCGCCCCATCATCATTGGGCGTTGTGCGCACTTGACCCAGCCACAACCCATCCATTTGCAGCAGGGCCGGGGCAAATGCCAACACCGCAACATCTGTGAGCGCGGGTGTCCTTTTGGCGGGTATTTCAGCAGTAACTCCTCGACCATCCCCTGGGCGAAACAAACCGGAAAATTGACCTTGCAGCCCGACTCCGTGGTGCATTCCATCATTTTTGACGAAAAGAAAAACAAAGCGACGGGTGTACGGGTGGTAGACGCCAACACCAAACAAATGACGGAGTATTACGCCAAAATCATCTTCGTCAACGCTGCCACGATCAATACCAACCTCATTCTGTTGAACTCCAAATCCAGTCGTTTCCCGAATGGTTTGGGCAACGACAACGGGCTTTTGGGCAAATACATCGCGTTCCACAACTTCCGCACCACCATGTCCGCCGAATACGAAGGCATGTTGGACAGTACCACTGCGGGCAGTCGCCCCAATGGCAGCTACATCCCGCGTTTCCGCAACGTGTTCAAGCAGGAAACCGATTTTTTGCGTGGGTATGCCTCCGGGTTCAGCGCCAGTCGCATGACCTACAACGATACTTCGGGAATAGGGGAGGACTTGAAAAACAGCTTGTCGGTCAAAAAATTCGGCAACTGGCGGGTAGGCTCACACATGATGGGCGAAACGATTCCGAAGGAAAGCAATTACGTGGCGCTCGACGACAAACAGACCGACGCCTGGGGTGTTCCGCTCCTCAAAGTATCCGTGGCCTATGACGACAACGACGAAAAGATGATCAAAGACTTCCACGAGCAACTCACGGAGATGTACACGGCGGCGGGTTTTACCAACATCCGCACCCACGACAATCCGAATAAGGCTCCCGGACTGGACATCCACGAAATGGGCGGTGTACGTATGGGCAAAGACCCTAAAACCTCTTTGCTCAACAAGTGGAATCAACTGCATGCTTGCAAAAACGTGTTCGTGACCGATGGCGCTTGTATGACCAGCAACTCTACCCAGAATCCCTCGCTGACCTTTATGGCAATTACAGCAAGGGCAGCGAATAACGCGGTGGAAGAGTTGAAGAAAAGGAATTTGTAAACTAAAGGCTTGCCGCCCTGCCTCCAACATTGGCGAATAGGGCTGAGAATAGGAGGCAGGGACAGCAAGCTCCAACTTGATACTACTCGCTCATTTTAACACTAAAGCCAAGCTCTAAAGCAAAATACCAAATGCCTTTGCCCGCATTGGGCAACGCATGCATCAACTGTGGCTTGGCATATATAGACAAGGGGATTCCTTTGTTCACACTAAGGTCTTTGCCAAAAGTTGCAAAGTAATTGCTGATGAAATAATGGTAACCTGCGCCAATTTGCTCGATTTCGCCGCTTGTATCAAAATCGTACACCCGGGGCACCCGAGTGTGCATGTAGCCTGCCCCAATGCCCAACGCAGTGTAATTCCCCTTGGCATTTTGCCGGATATAGCTGAGCTCTGGCAGCACAAAAAGCCCGGTTTGGTAATCCTGGTGGTAATAAAACCCCAACTGCGGGCTCAAATCGAGCCTTTTATCCAGCACTTTTTCCTGGCCCTTGCGCAGCATTTTACGTTGCTCCCATTGATGCAAAGGGAAACTGATGCCCACTTTTAGTCCAGGGTGGGTGATCGTTTCACCAAAATAGGCCAGCGAAATGGCACTTTGAGCTCCAAGTACACCCGCGGTGGCCAAAAATGCGATTACAATCAGGTGTTTCATTGGATGAAGGATTTAAGGATTTGATTGAATTCAGCAGCCTGGTGCAAAAAGGAATCATGCCCGGCTTCATCGATGATTTTGATTTGTTTTTCAGGGGAAGGGATTTTTTCAAAAACGTAGCTCAGTTCTTCAGGCACACAGATGTCATCATAGCGGCCGGTGATGAGCAAAACTGCTTGCTGATCGATTTTTGACAAACGATTGATCAGCACATAATCCTCCTCTTCTTGCAAAATGAGGCTGCCAATTCCCTTGTCTTCAAAATCTTTGCGGAGGTAAGCTGGAATGGGGTTGTATGGAGAAAAAAAGATGGCTTTAAGATAGTCCCGGACCTTCACATTTTTTTCCGCATAGTTGGGATAAACCAGTTCCTCGATGTATTCATTCCATTGCTGCATCAGTTGATAAGGAGCATCTCCGGGTATTTTTTCGATCACGGGTGTTTTTTCCAACCATTTTAATACCTCGTTCCAGCGCTCGACTTTGCGGTTGCGGCTGATCTCCAGTTTTGCGGTATTGAACAGGAAGGCTCGTCGGAATTGCCAGCGCAGGCTGGCCGTACTGACATCGGTTGTTACTGGCGCATTCAAGGCGATGTATTTTTGAGGGATTCCAGATTGCCCATATTCAATCATGTACCGCAAGGTCAAACCACCTCCAAAACTGTGGCCCATCATGATGATTTCTGCACCATAGGCCTTTTTTAAAAACGCGGCGACCTTGTGCAAGTCTTCGATGTAAGTCTGCAGGATGTTCTGGCCAAAGTCAAAATTTCCCTGACGGTTTCCGGTGCCCCTTTGTTCGTAATAGGCAATGGCGTAATCCTTTTCAAGCGTGTTTTTCCATTCGGGATAATCTACCGTGGCAAAATCCAAGGTATTGCCAGCCGGGCCACCTTGAACATACAGGATGATTTTTTTGCTGGCCGTGTTGCCACGGAGCAGTACCGGAATGAGGTAGTCCCCATTTTTTACATGGAAAAAGGTTTTTGAGGCAGTATCTACTTCAAATGTTTCTTTGGAACAGTTACAAAGGAGGAAAGCCAGGATGCTCGCCAGTAGCATGAATTTTTGCATTGACTGTTGATTTGACTATTGATTGAGTAAATCGAAGCTACCCACAGCCCGAGGGCCATGGGTACTCCGCAAAAGCGTTCCAAACGCGACTATTCATGGGTTAACCTAAAACAGATGTCCAGCACTTTTTTTCCTTTTACTGGGATGCCAAAATTGGATGCCGGAGTCCAACAAGGCATGGTGTAAACCAGGTTTATCGCCGCCTCATCACAGCCAAAACCGAGCCCTTTGAGCAACCGGGCTTTGGTCACCTGGCCTTTTTCGGACACATAGACCAACACGCTGACCGTTCCTTCGATGCCGTTTTCCCGAGCCAATTGAGGGTAAATGGACTTGCCTTTTACATAATTGTCCCAATCATCAAAATGTGGTGGATGTTGACCTGCTGCTAAATCAACTTTCAGCGAATCCACGGTACATTTCCTTGGGCAATGCCGATCGGTGCAGCTTTTAGCGTACGATTCAGGTAGCAATGGAATAAAATCTTGCCCTTTGCTAAGGGGATAAAAAAGTGAAAAGGCAAACGCCAAGAGCAAAAAACATTTTCTCATAACATGTCGGGTTTTGGTAAAAAATTGCGGGTACAAAGGTGAAGGCTGGGCTATTGACAATCTTGCATTTTTCGGACAACTTGCAGGATCTTTTGGTCAAGGGACAGGATTTGCTGGACATTGCCAGGATTTTTCGGACTTTCTGCAATTTTTAGCCAGCCAATTAGGCGCAATACCTTGTCTTCTACGTTGTACTAAGACCCATTTTACTTAGCCATGAAACAACCCAAAACACACCTGACGCCTCTATTTCGAACATCCACGCTGTTCCTGTTGTGGATGCTACATACCGTGTTGCTTCAGCCAGACCAAAGCTTTGCACAGGTTCCAATCGAATCGATTTCCATTCAGCAGGGCCTTTCCCAGGGCATGATTTATGACATTCTACAGGACCGAGAGGGTTTCCTGTGGTTTGCCACCAAAGACGGACTCAACCGCTTCGATGGCTATAGCCTCAAAGTATTCAGCAACGAGGCCTACAATCCTCATTCCCTTTCCGGCAACAGCATCCTGAAATTGTTTGAAGACCACCAAGGCCGGATTTGGGCGGTAACGGACAACGAAGGTTTGAATGTTTACGACAAAAAAACGGGGCGTTTCCAGCGGATTCAACACGACCCCCAAAAAAACACAGGTTTATCCAGCAATCAGATCCGCTGTATTGCTGAAGATGCAGTAGGCAACATTCTGGCCGCAGCTGATGGCGCCGATCTGAACATAATCAGGCTCGCTGGTGATTCTTTTGAAAAAAACACAGCACCAAAAATCCAGCAGATAACCTTGCCGAAACACCTGAATGTGACGGGTATTGCCAAAGACAGTAAGGGCCGGGTTTGGATGGGGGGGGATGACCATTGCATCTACCAGTTTGATACCCAAACCTTTCAATTGCGCAAAGCCATTGAGGGGTATTCGTTCGAGGTAGCTTACGCCAATTCCGATGGTAGCTTGTGGGCCAGCGACCAAAACCATTCCCCTTTTCATTGGGATGGGAAACGTGCAGCACCACTTTTTGAGCACTTGAGCCAGGTTTTTGACCTGCAAGTCGCCCCTGATGGCAAGCTGTGGTTGATCAAAGGCAGCAGTTTATATGGCCTGGATTTGCTACAATGGAAGCCAGGCAAACCATTGAAATGGAGCACAGCGCCTTTTTTTACCCAAATGAAAGCGCCTTTAAATGCGTTAGTCAATGCGCAAAAAGAGGACCAGTTTCAAGCCAAATTACTCGCCCTGGATTTAAGTGCACCTTTAACTTCACTGGCCATCGACCGCTCCGGCATGGTTTTAGCGGGTACTCATGACTATGGCGTCTACAAATTCAACCCTTACCAGCAAAAATTTCAACACTACGCAGAAGGCATCAGCATTCGCAGAATCATTCCGGCACCCGATGGCTCTGTTTACCTGGATTCTTACCGCAAGCTTTGGTACCAGTTGCAAGATAATTCCCTGAAATTGGACGGCTTGGGCGCGATTTCCTCGCAGGTCAGCAATTTTTTAATCAGTCGTTCCGCTGAACATTGGGCCTTGACCAACAAGGAGCTCCTTCGTTTTCGGCCAGGCAGCACCACTACCCATATCCCCATCCCCGCCGCCACTTTTGGGGAAAGACAACCAATGTTGGAAGACCACCACGGCAACATCTGGCTGGCCGGATTAAAAGGTGCACTGACGAGGGTCGATCCCCGAAGCAATCAAGTGAACAGCTACAATTTTGCTGACCCCGCCAAACCCATGCAGCACCACTCCCTGTCGATTTCCTTGTATGAAAGTGGCGACGGCATGATCTGGATCGGAACCATGGAGGGTTTTGTCAGAGCGGATTTCTTTGGGGGCAAACCTCATTTTCGTTGGTACAGAAATATACCCAATCAACCCAATTCACTCAGTTACAACTACGTGACAGGTTTTCTCGACGACCCCATTGCGCCCCAGCGTTACCTTTGGGTTTGTACGAGGGTAGGTTTAAATCGTTTGGACAAAAAGACCGGGGATTTCCTGCACCTGGGTACGGAGGATGGTTTGCCCAACAATGTCATTTATGGCCTGCTGGCCGATGAACGGGGAAATTTGTGGGGCAGTACCAACCGGGGCATTTTTTGCCTGAGCCAGGCTTTCTCTTCCCATAATCCGTCAGAAAAACCTCGGTATACCATCCGAAATTTCAATGTAACGGATGGCTTGCAAAATCATGAATTCAATACTGGCGCCTTGGCCAAATTGCCCAATGGCGAACTGGCTTTCGGAGGCGTAAACGGGTTCAATGTTTTTGACCCTGTGGTCATGTTGGAACAGGACTACCAACCCCGAACTTTCATCACCAACATTTCCGTCAACAATCGCCCGCTTACCTTTGGGGATGACAGCGGGGTTTTACATGGCAGCATCGAAACCACCGAGCGCATCACCTTGAACCACTTGCAGGATATCCTTAGTCTGGAATATGCTTCGCTTGATTACACCGGATCAATGTTTAACCGGTATCGCTATCAGCTGCTAGGGGCCGATCCAGACTGGGTTGAAGCAGGCACCCGCCGTTCGGCAACTTACCTACATCTACCTCCAGGAAATTATACCTTTCGGGTACAAGGAAGCAATAGCCGAGGCATCTGGAGCCCCCATGTAGCCACACTCAACATTAAAATATTACCCCCTTGGTGGCGTTCCAACTGGGCTTACCTGGCTTACGTGTTGCTCCTGGTAGCAGCGGGCAGGGCTCTATTCCAATTTTACCTCAACCGGGAAAAACTGCGAAACCAACTCGCCTACGAAACCCGCGAAGCAAGCCGCATCAAAGAACTGGATACCGCCAAAACCCGCCTATACACCAACATCACCCACGAATTCCGCACGCCCCTCACTGTGATCATGGGAATGGCCCAACAAACCCTGGAAAAACCGAACGAAAACCTGGCATTCAACCAAGAGATGATCCTGCGCAATGGGCAACAACTCCTACATCTGGTCAATGAAATGCTCGACTTGTCCAGGCTGGAAAGTGGAAAAATGGCCTTGCGTTTTATCCAAGGGGATGTCATCGCGTTTTTGCGCTACATGGTTGAATCCTTCCATTCTCTGGCAGAAAGCCAACAAAAACAATTGCATTTTTTGTCCACCTTGCAGGAACTGGATTGTGCCTATGACCCGGAAAAACTGCGGCAAATCGTTTCCAATTTGTTGTCCAATGCCCTGAAATTCACCCCAGAATCCGGCAACATTTACCTATCCATCGATCGAACATTCCAAAATGAAAAATCCTTTTTACAAATAACCGTCAAAGACACGGGCATTGGCATTACTGAGGCGCAGTTGCCCCATATCTTCGACCGTTTTTACCAGGTTGATGATAGCCCTACCCGGCAGGGTGAAGGCGCTGGGATTGGTCTGGCACTAACCAAAGAACTGGTCATTTTGTTGCAAGGAGAAATTCGGGTAAAAAGTCCGGTAACCGGTAGCAACAAAGGTGCAGAGTTCACTGTGCTTTTGCCGCTTCAAATGGCTGCTGAAACGATAGCTGAAGGATTGCCTGATGCCTGGGCAGAGCCTTTGGCAATTGCAGCAAACCCGCAACTTGAAACACCCTCTCCTCTCGAACCCAGTTCCCGCCATTTGATTTTGTTGGTGGAGGACAACCCCGATGTAGCCGCTTACCTCAACTCCTGTTTGCCAGAGTACCGATTGGAATTCGCTGTAGACGGCCAGGAGGGATTTGACAAAGCTATCGAGCTGATCCCCGACCTCATCATCAGCGACGTCATGATGCCGCGCATGGATGGCTTTACCCTGTGTCAACACTTGCGCAACGATGAGCGCAGCAGCCATATCCCGATCGTTTTATTGACCGCTAAAGCCGATTTTGAAAGCAAATTGACTGGCTTGGAGCGGGGCGCAGATGTGTATTTGGAAAAACCTTTCCAGCCAGAAGAACTGCGGCTGCGCATCAGAAAATTGTTGGAGTTGCGGGAAAAATTGAAGCAACACTACTTGCAAGCTTTCGGTTTGCGAGCGCATGCTGCGTTAGAAGAACCAGCTCTGGAAAAAAATGAAGACAGTTTTGTGCAAAAAATCCGCGAATGTATTGAAGCCAACTTATCGGACCACACCTTTAGTATTGAACAATTGTGCAAAGTCATTCACCTGAGTCAACGGCAGTTGCAACGCAAGCTGGAGGCGCTTACGGGTTTTTCGCCCAATCAATTCATCCGCAGCGTCCGTTTGAATCATGCCAAAACCCTGTTGCTGGATCCTGAACTAAGTGTCACTGCAGTGGCTTACGACTGTGGATTTAGTGACCCCAGTTATTTTGCCCGGGTATTTAAGCAGGAATTTGATAGGACACCCTTGGAGTGGCGAGAAGCTGCCCGAAAGGTTTTTAATGAAGTGTAAGCGTGGAAATTGGATAATCTCGCAAAGCGGAGTATTTTGTTTCTGACAATCGTAATTCATATGAATGACCAATCAACTCACATTCCTATTATGAAACACTTTGCTCTGCTCCTTTGCTTACTCTTTACTTTGGGCGCTACTGCCCAAACCGCCACGCGCCAAAAAGTTATCTTCGACTGCGACCTCGGCGATGACATCGACGACGCCTTTGCCCTGGCGCTCCTCCTAACCAATCAAGACAAGCTCGACATTTTAGGCATCACCACCTGTTATGGCCGCACCGACGACCGCGCCAGAGTCGCCCTGAAAATGCTGCACGAAACCGGCCAGGATAAAATCCCTGTGGTCTTGGGGCGCAATACTTCGGCCAGCAGCGAACGGGCCAATTGGTACGCTGAACAGTTTTATTGGGCCAAAGGATTTGAAAAACTACAGCCCAGCAAACAGTCCGCTGCTGATTTTATCCTCGAAAACCTCAAAAAATACCCCAACGAGGTGGTGATCATCTCTGTTGGCCCGGTGACCAACATGGCCGACGTCCTCCAAAAAGACCCCAATTCTTTGAAGCTGGCCAAAAAAATCTACGCCATGTTCGGTTCGTTTTATGTGAGTTACGGCGGATATCCTACCCCGGAAACGGAATGGAACGTAAAATGCGACATCGAAGCCGCCAAGAAGTTTGTCAATTCGGGTGCAGACATCGTGTACGCTGGTTTGGACATCACCGCATTTGTCAAGCTGGATAAAGCCAAACGCGACATCCTCCTAATGCGCCAATCGCCCCTGACCAATGCGATTTCTGGTTTGTACGTGCTGTGGGGCAACGAAACCCCTACCCTCTTCGATCCCGTAGCCATTGGGATGCTGCTGTATCCAGAGCTGTTTAAAACCAAAAAAGTCCATGTCAGTGTAGACGACAAGGGTTTTACCAAAGTAGATGAAACCAAAACACCCAATGCTGAGGTGGGGGTGTACATCAACACGAATGAGTTCATCAATCGGGCGATGAAAGGGTATTTGTTGCAGAACATGGGGCGGAATTGAATGTAGGCCAAAGCGATATTTCTTAGGTGATTCCTTGAGTTTCTTAGGTTTCTTAGGTGGTGAATGAATACCCTGCTACACAGGTTTCTTATTTTTTCACCACCTAAGAAACCTAAGAAACCTAAGACTCACTTCAGCTCAAACTCCCAAATCGGCTCCACCCCCAACAAATGCTCCACAAAATAATTCCAGCGCTTTTTGGTGAAATAATCGTTGTAAATGCCCTGATACCCATGCTTCTGGCTCGGCAAAATCAACATGTCAAATTCCTTATTCGCCCGGATCAGCGCTTCTGCGAGTTTGAAGGTCGCCGAAGGATTCACGTTTTCATCGATGCCGCCGTGGGTGATCAGCAATTTCCCTTTCAGGTTTTTGGCCATCGTGATGTTGGACACCTGGTGGTACGTTGAATCCACGGGCCAGCCCATGTACATTTCGGGCCACCAGTCTTTTTCCATCCTGAAATCGTGGTCGGCAGAACTGGCTACGGCTACTTTGTAAAAGTCGGGGTATTCGAGCACCGCATGCCCGGCATCGTATCCACCCGCTGAGTGGCCAAAAATGCCCACCCGGGTCGTGTCCATCCAGGGATTTTTGCGCCCCAATTGCAGGATAGCCAGGCGGTGATCCTCCAGGTTTTTGCCCATGTTTTTGTAGGACACATTGTGGAAAGCCTTCGAGCGGCCCGCCGTACCCAAACCATCCACGGTGATGACAATGAAACCCAACTCGGCCAAGGGCTGGTTGTTCCATAAAGCTGTGGTGAAATTACGGGGAGTTGTAAAAGTATGCGGCCCGGTATAAGAATTATCAATGACCGGGTATTTTTTCTGAGGATCAAAATTGCTCGGTTTCCAGATGGCGCCGTAAATGATGGTTTTTCCATCCTTGCCGATGGCGGTGAAAAGCTCAGGCAACCTGTAATGCATGGAGTCCAAGCCACTGGCATCCGTTTTGAGCAATTCCAAACTCAGCGGAGGGCTGCTGTGGCTTTTCAGCACCGTGCGGGTAGGCTGAGTTGGGGTAGAAATATTGTCCATAAAATAAAGCCCATCTGGCGAGACGAACACATCGTGGTTGGCATTTTCTGGCGTCAATAAATCTACTTTGCCTGTAGCCAGGGTCAATTTGTACAAGTGTTGGTAATAGGGATTGCGCCCGGCCTCTTTGCCCTGCGCATTGAACAGGATGAACCCTTTGGCCTTATTGACATGCGAAACATAGTTGATGTAATAGGCCCCATTGGTTAAGGGTTTCAGCGATTTGTCTTTAAGGTCGAGGAAATACAGTTGCTTCCAACCGTCGCGTTCTGAAGTGATCAATGCTTTGCCCCAATCTTCAAAGATTTCGGAGCTGTAATTGTCGATGTTGGTAGGGCTGGTTTCGCGGTAGAGTAGTTCTTCTGTTTGTTTGTTCAGGTCACAGCGATGCAACTCTACGGCCTGATAACCCCGAATGGCGTTTTCCTGATACACTACTCCGCTGGTTTGGGACCATTCATACTGGATGGGGTTGGTATGGGTGCTTTGCAGGTGATTTTTTTGGTACTCCGCTCCAGTGCTGATATTGTAAAACACGGGAATCATCTTTACCATGTCCGTATCTCCGGGTGAACCGCGGTAGTAACCCATCAACTTGGGTTTGTATAAATCTTCCTGGCCCCAGTCCAACAAATACATTTTTTTGGCGATGCGCATGTCGGTCACATAAGTCTGAATCCATTTGGAATCGGGTGACCAGCTCACCCTGAAGCGTCGTGGGCGTTCACCATTTTCACCCTCAATGATGTCGGACCAGCCGTAAAAAGTACCATACTCATAAAGCCTTTGCCCCTTGGTACTCAACTGACGGATGCTGCCATCCGCAGTAGATTTGAGGTAGAGGTTGTATTTGTCGGTATAGGCAATCCACTTGCCATCGGGGGACTTGGATTCAAAGGGATTCCACTCAGGGTTGATAATCCGTTTAAGGGTATACTTGTCCAAATCGAGTTCGTAAATTTTGCCACTGCTGCTGAATTCCAGGTGTTTGGCATCCTTATATTGCAAAGCTTGCAGGGGTAAGTCGCTGGCTTTTACTGTTGTTTTGAGGCTGTCTCCCAATACTTTGGCCAATCGTTCCTGATCAATTAGGGGGGCAATTTTTTTGGTTTTCCAATCGACTTTGAAGTAGGTACGGCCCAACCTGTTTTGAGAAACAAAAAGCATTCCCGAACTATCCTGCGCCCAAATAGGTTGCGGGTTGTGGTTGAAGACCTTTTTGTTGTTGATGTTGCTCCAAAGGGAGGCAACTGCACGTTGGTAGTCAGCTTTGCTGATTTGTTGGGCCTGAATGTTTTGGAGGCTGAACAAGGCCATCAGCAAGAATAGGTAAATTCTAAACATAGTCACTTTAGTTTGATCTGTAAAAAAGGGAATTTAGTTGAAAAACCACTTATTTTACCGCAGGTTTCATGATTTATTGCTCAAAAATCACCCACTATGACGCTCCATTTTTGGGCAATTGCCGCCATTGTAGCAGCCGCCCAAGGGCTTTTGTTGGCTGTTTTGCTTTTTTCCATAAAAGAGAATCGATTGCCCAATCGAATTCTGGGTTTATTGATGTCACTGCTGGTAGTGACCCTGCTGGAGTGGGCATTGTGGTGGATGCATCTAATGGATCGTGTGCCGGGCTTTAAAGTCATCAGTTATCCGCTCCAGCTTGGTTATGGACCGCTGCTGTTTTTGTATTTCACGGCGACGTTTGAACGCCAAAAAATGAGTGTGCAAAAAGTACTTTTGCACGCAGTTCCTTTTGGGTTGACTACTTTTTTTCTGCTGCCTTTTTATTTGAGGTTTTATTCCGCTATAACCGCATACCTGCACTGGATTCCTGAATGGCCACTAGACCATTGGTATTTAGTGCCTGTTTTTATCCAAATGATCACTTATGGCGTTTGGATGAAAACCATGCTTAGACCCCATGTCCAGAAAAACCAGGAACTGAAACGTTGGAGCGTTTGGCTGGTCAATGCTTATTGGGGTATTGTTTTGACCTTTATGTACTACCGATTTTCACATGTTCTTGGCTTACATGCCCCGCAATGGCGGCAACTTGATGCAGTGAGCCTGACCTTTTTTATTTACCTCGTGGCCTGGTTGGGCTATATCGAGCCAAGGGTGTTTGCCGGGATGCCATTACAAGAGGCCATCAAACCCATTAAATACCGCAATTCGGCGCTGGGTGCAAAAAACTCACTTGCCTTGTTTCTGCGCATCAGCGAATTGATGGAAAAAGAGCGCCTGTTTTGCGACAGCGAGCTTTCCCTGGATTTGCTGGCACAAAAACTGAAAGCACAACGCCACCATGTATCACAAGCCATCAACGAACAAGCGGGCAAAAGTTTTGCTGACTTCGTCAACGAGTACCGGGTCAAAGCAGCGCAGGAACTGCTGCTCAACACCAGCAAACAGGAATTGAATGCCATTGAAATTGCTTACCAGGTGGGGTTTGGCACCAAAAACGCCTTCAATCTCGCCTTCAAAAAAATGACCGGAACTACTCCTTCTGCCTACCGCCAAAGCAGCGAAAAAAAGGTGTGATCCCATCGGATTTCCCTTTCTCCCGACGATTTTTGCCCACTTCATACTGCGCTCTGTCTTGTTTTGTCTCGACAAAAACAAACATCACCACTTTGTTTCTTTTGTGAAGCAAAGACTAAAACAACGGCATTATGCAGGTATCCAGAAAAGAATTCATCCGCGCGTCTTTGGCCGCTTCAACTGGCCTAATGGTTCCTTCTTTCGTTCAGGCTACGGCAGTGGACAATCAAGATGCGGAACCCATCGATATGGTCATCGTTAAGGAATTTGTGCTCAAATCGCACAATGATTTCCCCAGGGTGCAAGCGCTGTTGACCGAATACCCCCATTTGCTCAACGCGACGGTGGATTGGAAGGACGGCGATTTTGAATCGAGCATCGGCGCCATGGCACACATGGGCTACCTTGATCAGGTCAAATTCATGATTGAAAAAGGGGCGCGTTTCGATATTTTTGTGCTGGCCTTGCTGGGGCAAACCGCGCTGGTCAAAGCTTTGATCGACTTTTATCCTCAGGCGCTCCATGCCATCGGGCCACATGGATTCACCCTGTTGCACCACGCCAAAAAAGGGGGTGAACCGGCGCAGGAGTTGTATGATTTTTTGCAGAAAAAGGGCTTGAAGGAAGAATTCATCAAGACGTTTAAGGACAAATAATTCGCAGCCACACAATCAAGCCGAAAGCGACATGTTTTTGCCACAAATTTTCACAAAGTAAATGACTCATAAATTTCATTTGCTTTGTGAAAATTTGTGCAATTTGTGGCTATTCTTCTACAAAAAAATCAACATGAAACGTGTAACCGGCATCGGCGGGATCTTTTTCAAATGCAAAGACCCCAATCAAATGAAAGAATGGTACAAAACCCACCTGGGCTTCGATACGGACCAATGGGGCACTAGTTTTGAATGGCGCAGCAGCGATGAGCCCGACAAAAAAGGCTACACCCAGTGGAGCCCTTTTGCCGATACCACCGAGTATTTTTTGCCTTCCACCAAGGAGTTTATGCTCAATTATCGGGTGGAAAACCTCAGCGCCCTGGTGGAGGCCTTGAAACAGGAAGGTGTGACGGTACTGGATGACATCCAGGAATTTGAATACGGGAAGTTCGTCCACATCCTGGATGCCGAGGGCAATAAAGTTGAGCTCTGGGAGCCAATTGATGAGGACTTTGAAAAAGTGGTGGAGGGGAATACGAAGTGATTTGCCCTCACGCCCCTTACCCGATCCGTTTTCCCTGGTACCAGAGGGAAGGGATGTCGCGGCTGGAGTTAGAGACCCACTCGGCCTCACTGGGTAAGCGGTAGTTTTGCCCATAAAGTTTATTCAAGGCCGCAAGAAACCCTTTGAAAATATCCAACCAGGAAACCTGTTCCACCGGGCGATCTATCCCCGGAAAATAGGCTGGGTTTTCACCCATAACTGCCTGCCACAAGGCCTGGGTCACCAGAAATTCCTCCATCCAAAAAGTAGATAGACTGACTTCCTGCACAGGCATTTCTCTTGAATCAGCCTCTTTATCCGTGCCTCCCATCTCAAAAACCCCACCTTCAACCCGGAGCATGCGAAAAGAAACAGGTAATCGTTTCGGTATGGATAGCTGGCGCAGACTGGGTCATGGGCTTGTTTTTTGGTAGCGTTGGTAAAGCTATAAAACCGCGGGGAAATGGGGGAAATTTTTCTACCCCTGCTCCGAGCCTTCGGCTCTTTCGCAGGAGCTTCAATGGGAGCGCGGGTGACGCGG
>ENA-UOWO01002276-UOWO01002276.1-activated-sludge-metagenome-genome-assembly--contig:-NODE-2276-length-24059-cov-12.379145_pt1 | contig 24059 bp, 22 predicted proteins | sample MGYA00238148_ERZ761564 | MGnify/ENA primary metagenome ERZ761564 (study PRJEB28885, sample SAMN05720194) | activated sludge metagenome | isolation source: Anaerobic digester | place: USA... | reverse complement strand
GGCTCGAGCGTCGTCGAGCTCGACGCCCGCTACCGTCCGGCTCCGGCGCCGTGGCTATCGCTGCGCAGTTCCTGGCGCGTGGTAGGCGGCGCCTCGGAGCGCTTCGACCTGGGAGCCGCCATATCGGCAGGAAGTCGCTGGCCCCTTGAGCTGGAGTCCGGCCTGCGCTTCGTCCCCGAAGGGCGCTTGTACAAGGCCGGCCTGTCCTTGGGCGTCTCCGGAGACCGCGCGTCGGTGCGCCTCGGCATCGGCAGCGACGGGTGGATCCCCGAGGGCGCGAGCTGGGTCGAGGGCCTCGAGTATACCGTACGCCTGTCCGCCAGGTTCCCGTAGCGCGCGCCGTCTTTACCGGCTCGTCATTATCCGTTACTCTTGTGCCGCATGGGAGGGACCGATGCGTATCGACAGATCGAGGACGGCGTTCCTGGCCATCGATATCCAGAACGATTTCTGCCCCGGCGGCGCCTTGGCGGTCGAGGGCGGGAACGAGATCGTGCCCCTCGTCAACGAGCTGGCCGCCATGTTCGAGCTATGCGTGGCCACGCAGGACTGGCACCCGGCCGGTCACATCTCCTTCGCGTCGGTCGGGCCGGGCGGCGGGCCCTGGCCCGACCACTGCGTCCAGGGCACGCGAGGCGCGGAGCTACACTCCGCGCTGCGGCAGGATCCCTACCGGCTCATACTCCGCAAGGGCTACAGGCCGGACCTGGACAGCTACTCGGCTTTCTACGAGAACGACCGATCCACCCCGACCGGGCTCGACGGCTACCTGCGCGCCCTCGGCGCCTCGGCCGTCGTCGTCGCGGGGCTGGCCCTCGACTACTGCGTATACTACAGCGCCCTCGACGCTGCCCGTCTCGGCTACTCGGTCGTCGTCGTCTCCGACGCCACCAGGGCCGTCGGCTCGCCGGAGGGTTCCGTCGCCGCCGCGCTCGCTGACCTCAGGTCCAGGGGCGTGGCGATCATAGATTCCTTGGAGGTTTTCCGTTGAACTCGAGCGCCCTATTCACCGATTTCTATGAGCTGACGATGGCCCAGGGCTATTGGAAGCACGGCCTGGATACCAGCGCCGTCTTCGACGTCTTCTTCCGGCGACAGCCCTTCAAGGGCGGCTTCTCGGTGTTCGCCGGCCTGGAGCCGCTCCTCGAGGCGCTCGAGGTCTTCAGGTTCTCCCAGGACGACCTGGCCTGGCTGTCGGCGCAGCCTGGCTTCGACCCGGCCTTCGTCGCGTACCTGGCGGACTTCAGGTTCTCCGGAGACATCTACGCGATGCCCGAGGGCGAGCTCGCCTTCCCGCAGGAGCCGCTCCTGCGCGTCCATGCCAATCTGATAGAGGCGCAGATCATCGAAGGCCTGGTGCTCAATACGATCAATTTCCAGAGCCTCATCGCGACGAAAAGCGCCAGGGTCGCCCTGGCGGCCAAGGGCAAGAAGGTGATGGAGTTCGGGCTCAGGCGGGCCCAGGGCTTCGACGGAGCGATGTCCGCCTCGCGGGCGGCTTATATAGGCGGCGCCCACGGTACCTCGAACGCGTTGGCCGGCAAGCGGCTCGGCATCCCGGCCCTCGGCACGATGGCCCATAGCTGGGTGATGGCCTTCGAGAGCGAGCTAGCCTCGTTCGAGGCTTACGCCGACATGTACCCGGACGGCACCACCCTGTTGATCGACACCTTCGACACGCTCGGCTCCGGCCTGCCGAACGCGATCAAGGTCGGCAATCGCCTGGCAGGGCGAGGCAAGAAGCTAGGCGTCAGGCTCGACTCCGGCGATATAGACTACCTGTCGCGCAAGGTACGCGAGGGGCTTGACGAGGCTGGCCTCGATGACGCCTTCATCGTCGTATCCAACGAGCTCGACGAGGAGATCATCGAGACGCTCGTAGCCGCCGGCGCGCCGGTCGACGTCTGGGGCGTCGGTACCCACCTGGTCACCGGAGGCGACGAGGCATCCTTCACCGGCGTCTACAAGCTGGCCGCCTTTGAGCGGGGCGGCGTATGGTCGCCGACGATGAAGTTCTCGGACAATCCCGACAAGTCGACCAATCCCGGCGTCAAGGACCTGTACCGCGTCTACGACGAGTCTGGCGCCGCCGTGGCCGACGTGATGACGCTCGCCGGCGAGACGATAGAGCCCGGGAAGACGGTCACCTTCCATCATCCGTCGCTCGACACCAGGCGCGTTACCTTCGAGCCGTGCGGCGAGATACGGCCCATGCTCGGCAAGGTCATGGAGGGTGGCAAGCGCCTCGCGCCAGCCCCGACGATGCAGGAGCTACGCGCCAGGCGCGCCGCGTCGATGCGGTCGTTCGACCACACCTTCCTGCGCTTCCTGAACCCGCACATCTATAAAGTATCCATCAGCGGGCGGCTACGGGACCTCAAGCTCGAATTCGTCGAGCGCTACCGAGGCTCCAAGGGCTAGCCGCTCTCAGTCGGCCCGGCGTCGCCTCAGGCCGAGCCAGGCCTTGAGGCCGTAGAGCAGGGCGAGCGCCAGCGCGACGGCGACCCTGCGTTCGGGCGGCGAGCCCGCAGCCGCGACGACCCTGCGTCCCGTGGGCGCGTACTCGCCCGGCGGCGGCGTGACGACGGTCTCGTCTGGGTACAGGTATCCGTCGCCGACGCGCGTCGGCCTCGAGTCGCCTGTCGCCCCGTCGGCCGTCGCCGTCGACGAGGCCCGGGCGAGCCAGAAGGGCGTCGCCGCCTCGGCCGAAGCGAAGGCCGCCGGCCCGAGCGCCAGGTCGGCCCGCCGGTCCAGCCCGGAGGCGACGAGGGCGCCGAGGGTGGTCCTCGGCGGCAGGAGCCACGACTCGTCCCGGGCGGCGGCGACCGACAGCGAGCCCGGCCTGCCGGCCCCGCCGCGGTCGACGACCATGACGCCCCGCCCGGTAGCGCCGCCTATCGGCTTGAGACCCGCGATGACGCGCTCGGCCATCGTTCCGCGAGCCCGCAGCGGCTCGGGCGGCCCAGGCGCGACGAAGGGCAGGAGCCGGCCGTCCCATCGTACCGCCCAGGGGCCGGGCCTCGCCAAGGCCAGCTCGAAGCCCGAGGGGGAGCGTCGTATCTCGTAGTCCTCGGGCTTGGCGCGCGCCGCGGCTCCGCCCGGCCCGAGCCGCCATAGGCTATCGGGCTCGGCGCCGCCCGCGGCTACGAAGCGCGCGACGCTCTTGCCCGAGCCGCGGTCCCAGGCCGCCGTCGCCAGGAGCAGGTAGCGCGGCGGCTTGGCCCCTAGCCTGACGATCTCGACGCCGAGCCCCTCGACCGAGGCGTCGTCGGTAAGGAGCGTCACCTCGCCGTAGCCTCGGCGAGCCAGGCCCGCGAGCAGGGCGTAGTCGACCGACATGAACGACTCCGACGATTCGAGGCCCGCCGCCAGCTCCTGGGGGCTCTTGGCCGTCTCGAGCAGGGCGCTCCTATCGGTCAGGGAGTGCCTGCGCCTCGTCGGGTCCCAACCGAGGGCGAAGAGCCTCGTCCGGCGCGCGCCAGCCTCGTCCTGGCTGTAGTACGACAGGGCCAGGCGCGCCGCCTCGTCGAGAGGGCGGTCGCCGCGCATGCCTGCCAGCATCGAGGCCGATGCGTCCATGACGACAACCGGGCCCTTGTCTGCCGCTGGCCGCGGGTAGCCCGCGAGGGCCAGCCCGACGACGACGGCGCAGATGGCGTCCAGGGCGGTGTCGAAGTAGAGCCGCATCATTCTCAGGAGCAGGGCGGTCGGCCTCGCGCCGCTCCGATCGGCGAGGAGCTCGTGAGGATAGACCAGCCTGCGCCTGAGCCTGAGTGCCACGAACAGGAGCGCTATGACAGGCACGAGGAGCCAGGCGATTGGTCCGAGCGCCGAGGTTAGCGCGATCCGATCAGGCATACAGCCGCTCCAGCGCGTCCCAGTAGACCGGGGCCCGGGGTGTGCCGGGATCGAGCCGCCTGAAGAACACCCGCGGGATCGAGGCCAGAGCGGCGTCCCGCGACGCCTCCGCCTCCGCCCAGGCCCGTTCGTCGGCCTTGCCCCAAGGAGCCACGACCACGGCGCCCGACTCGGGATCGCGCACCTCGGCCTCGGTCCCCGGCAGGGCCAGGCTCGAGAACGGCGTCCGATAGCGTATCAGGAACAGTCCGCCCGACGACCTGAACGTCGGGTTGGGCTCGTGGAAGTCGGAGAACACGAACGCGCGGCGCTGCCTGGATCCGGCGCGCCACTGGGCGAACGACCTCGAGCAGGCGGTCGGACCCTCGAAGCGCATGGACGCCAGCGCCCCGGCTATCGAGCCGTGCGAGCCCCTGGACCGCGCCGCGACGCAACGCTCGGACAGCCGCGAGCCGAAGGTCCACAGGCGAACGCTCATGCCGAGCGACAGGAGCAGGAAGGCCATCGACGATACGAAGCGTAGGTACTCCTCGACCGGGGCGCACGACAGGCTGGCCGAAGAGTCGACGAGGAAGGCCACCTCGTCGTCCGCCTCGTCGTAGAATTCCTTGACGAAAGCGCGGTCGGATCGGCCGTATAGCTTCCAGTCGATGGCCCGCGGGTCGTCGAAAGGCTGGTACTCACGGATGCTCTTGAGGTCGTAGCTCGAGCCGGAGCGGCGGTACATGGGGTCCTTGGCCGCGATCGACTCGGGTAGCCTGGCGCGCAGGTCGCGCCGGGAGAAGGCCGCCGCGATGGCCGCGCACTCCGGGTCGACGAGCCTCATCGGCGCTCCCTGGCGAAGGCCTTGGCGGCGTCGGCCCTGACCGCTCCGAGCACGTCGGCCACCGTGACGCCGTCGGCCTCTGCCTCGAAGTTGAGGATCAGGCGGTGGGCGGCCACGTCGGCGAGCAGTTCGTCGACGTCGTCGAACGAAACGCTCGGGCGGCCGGCCATCGCGGCCTTGGTCCTGGCCGCCGCGAGGAGGGCTATGGCCGACCTCGGCGAGGCGCCATACAGGACGTACTTCCGCACCAGCTCGACCGGCGAGCGGTCGGGGTGGCTGTGCTCGACGATGCGGGCTATGTAGGCGCGTACGCCTTCGGGCGCGGCTATATGGGGCGCCAGGGCCCGCCAGCCCGCGACGGCCTCCTGCGAGGCCTCGGCGCCGATGGCCCGGCCATGCTTCTCGGTCGCCTGGAGATCCATGATGCCGAGCAGGGCGTGGAGGTCGGGCATCGCGAAGTTGAGCTTCATGAAGAAACGGTCTATCTGCGCCTCGGGGAGCGGGTAGGTGCCCTCGAGCTCGATGGGGTTCTGCGTCGCTATGACGAAGAAGGGATCGGGCAGGGGATGGACCTCGCCGAGGAAGGTGACGCGCTTTTCCTCCATCGCTTCGAGGAAGGCCGACTGGGTCTTGGGGGTCGCCCGGTTTATCTCGTCGCCGAGCACCACGTTGGAGAAGATGGGCCCTCGGTAGAAGCGGAACGAACGCCCGGAGGGGCCTTCCTCGAGCAGGTTCGAGCCGATGATGTCGAGCGGCATCAGGTCCGGGGTGAACTGGACCCGACTGAAGCCGAGCCCGAAGAACTCCGACCAGGTCTTGGCCAGCGTCGTCTTGCCGAGTCCAGGAGCTCCCTCGAGCAGGACGTTGCCGCCGGATAGGAACGCTATGAACAGGCGCTCGAGTATCCTCGGGTAGCCGAGCACGCGGGTGCCGACGAAGGCCGTGTAGTCGTCGTAGAGGTCCTTGATCGAGGCGAGCGATCGTTCGAATTCATCGGGCTGCATACACGCTCCAGTATCCGTACCGAATTGCCAGCGCCACGACGAGCGCCGAGAGGGCTATCAGGTTGACGACCGTGCCGACGATCGGCAGGGCCGGGAAGGGGAACAGGGCCGCGACTATATTGAAGCCTGAATGCCAGGCCCACGCGAGCGTGAAGGCCGCAGCTATCCCGGCCGGCCAGCTCGTCGGACGGCTCGCGCCATCGGGGCTTTTGCTCTCCCCGGTGCCTATGGCGTACAGCGCCGCAGCCCCGGCGTGGATCGGCACGGCGTAGCCCAGACGCCAGTACGCGTCGAGCGTCGGGAAGGCGGCCAGGTACGAGGCGTTCTCGAGCGCGCCGAGCGAGCAGGCCGCAACGACGCCGAGGCCGACCGTACCCGGTTCGAGCCCGGCCCGGCGTACGTATCGCGCTATCAGCAAGGCCAGGCCGAGCCTGAGCGCCTCCTCGACGCCGGCGTTGGCGGCTAGCGCGGCCCATTCCGGCACGCGCCCGAGGACGGGGCGCAGCGCTCCTTGGCACAGGCGCATAGCGTACCACAGCGCCGCGCCGGCGGCGATCGCCGCGAGCGTCCGGAGCGTCGTGGCCGAGGCGGCCAGGATCGATGCTCGCCTCATGCTAGGGCCTCCTCTCGCCGGTTGCGGCTGCCCCGGGGCCGAAGGCGTCGAGCCAGGCGGCCCCGAGTCCGGCCAGCTCCGGGTCGACGTCCCCGCCGACGACCACCCGGGCGTCGTAGCTCGAGAAAAGCTCGGTTATGGCGGCCGAGACCGTCTCGGCGCTCGGTTCCGGGCCTATGGCCGTCTCGACGCCGGTTGCCTCGGCATACTGGCGCTCGAAGCGCGCGCGATAGTCCAGCATCGGGCTCGGCTCGATGGCCCGCCCCCGCCCCTCGTAGCCGGGGCTCGAGGCCTCGCCGCCGGAACCGTCGCCCGAGCCGTCGCCCGAGGATACGGCGCCGCCTCGCCTGGTCCCGGCCCCGGCCACCGCCGAACGGCTCGGTGCCTTGGCCTGATCCGTCGCCGCCGCCTCGGCCGCTCCGTCGCCCGGTCGGCCGTCGGACGCCGCCACGAAGTCGGGCTCCTCGAGCCTGTTCTCGTCGGCTTCCCCGGCGCTTCGGGATGGGCGAGGTTCGGCCGATCCGTCCTCGGCAGGCTTTTCGTCGACTTCCTCGGCCTCGGCCTCGACGACGGCTGGATACCCGTCTTCGATAGCGACCGACGCGTCCGATACGGCCGGGACTATCTCGCGTTCCGGATAACCGAGGGATAAGCCGCAGCCCGAGCCTATCGACGCGATCTGGGCGGCCACGAAGCTGGCGAGTCCGACGGCGTACAGCGCCGCTACGAAACGGCGCGCGCTCGCCGGACGCCTCGTCGCCTGCGGCACTCCTATCGTCGCGAGGCCCAGCGCTTCGAGGGCCCTCCGTTCGAGCAGCCGCTCGGCGGGGCCACCCCGATAGCCGAGCCAGGCTTCGATCGAGGTCTCGCTATCGGCCGCCCGTATGGCGTCCATGCCCCAGGATCGCCTCGCCGGATAGGCCAGGAAGGCCGGGAGCGAGCCGACGATCGCCATCACGATGGCGTTGAACGCCAATGGGGACGGCATGAGCCTCGTGTCGAGCAGGCTGACCGACGCCAGCAGCGTCAGCGACCAGGCGGCGAAAGCGGTTCCGAGCCAGGCGACCGAGCGGAACCGTAGCCGCCCGAGCGCGTCCCTTAGGACGAGGCGCCGGACCGCACGCCTGGCGCTCATCATCCTCATCGGGGCCTCGCGAAGGCTAGCGACGATAGGACGACAACGAGCGACGATACGGCCGCGCCTGACCAGGGACCGGCCAGCTCGGACGCGGCCGCGCAGCTGGCCATGGCGACGATGGGTACGACGAGGCGCGCGCGGCCGTGTCCGGCCCGGGCCGAGCGTTCCAGCGCGAACGCCGAAACCGAGCCGGCCACGGCCGCCGAGGCCAGCGCGACCAGGTCGGGCCAGGACGGCCTAGGCGCGTAGGAGGCCAAGGCCCAGGCGCCGAACGGCAGAGCGCCGGCCAGGGCGATGGCCAGCCCGGTCGCGTCCAGGCTGGCCGCGAGCGACACGGCGGCGGCCCAGGCGAGGGGCAAGCCCCCGGCTATCGAGGCGGCCGCAGCCACGTCGGCCTCACCCGGTAGCGCCAAGGCCGCAACCAGGAGCGGACCCACCACCATCGCCGCGCTCGCGACGCCCAAACGCCTACTCACGAGGCCTCCCTGGAAGGGCCCAGGCCGCCTGGAACGGGGCCGGGGCGAGCGCCGGCCGGCCGTTGTCGCCCGCTATCACGAGCGGCGGCCGCTGGAACCTCAGCCTCGCGTAGCCGTCGAACGACGACAGCGGCAGGGGTTCGAGCGGCGAGCGGACGCCGAGCAGGGTCGCGCCGCTATCGTCCGGGGCCGAGCGTAGGTCCGGCCGGGCATGGCCGAGCGCGAAGGCCAGCACGGCGATCGCGATCGTCGCCGAGACGGCCGCGACCGTCTCGGCGACCGCGGGGCCGCGCCTCGTCGCGTACCGTCCCGAGCGCCCGGCGGTACCAAGTCGGCCTCGCCCGCCGAGAACGGCGAGCGGCGCCAGCGAGAACAGGGCGGCCCAGAGCGCTAGCAGGGCGAGCGGCCATGGCCGCCTGTCGGCCTCGAGCGCACCCGGCATGCGCCCGCGCATCGGGAACTCGAGCGTCGACAGGTCCGGCTCGGTCTCCGCCCCGGGACTGGGCCCGAAGCCGGAGCGTTCGAGCCGCGCGCGAGCCTCGAAGGGCAGCCCATCGCCGTCCAGACCTTCGGTGACTATGGCCTCGAGGCTGGGCCAGGCATAGAAGGTGACGGTCGCGGCGTCGGCGTAGCCGAGCTCGGCCCTGTAGAGCTCATACCGTTCTCCATCTGAACCGAGGCCGTAGACCGTCAAGCGGCCCGATAGGCCCGTACGGCTCGAGACCACGGCTTCGTTGAAGGCGTAGGGTAGCGACGAGGCGGGCGATATCGAGGCGGCGGCTGAACCCGACGCCGCGACCGACTGCGCCCCGGCGACGAGGGGGACGGCGGCCAGCGCGGCCGCCGCAGCGGCCGCCAGAGCGAAGCGGCAGGCCGGAACGCGGCGAACCGTCACGGCCCTCATCGCCTGAACCTCAGGATCACGGTCGCTACGAGCGACGAGGCGAAGAACGCGATCAGCCAGGGCGAACCGCTCCTCGGCAGGGCCCAGAACGGGGGGCGGTACTCGGCGGCGACCGCCGCCGAATCGCTCGGCCGCCCCTCCATGCCGCCGTTATACACCAGGGCCACCCGAGCGATGGTCCGGCCGCGGTCCTCGACGAGGGCGGTGTACGAGCCGATCGGCAGCCTGCCCGGGGCCGCGTGGAAGTGCCCCGGGGCCACGCGCTCGAACGGCGCGTTTGCGACGACGCGGCCCGAACCGTCCGCTATGGCCGCCCATGGCTCGACGAGGTAGTCGGCGGCCAGCGTCAGCGCGAGGCCATCGGCGGTCTCGGTCACGGTGAGCGCCGGCGCGGACTCGCCGGATATGCCGTCGAGTAGCGCGTCGAGTAGCGATAGCGTTCCGGGATTCTCGAGGAACTCGCGGCCGTAGCGGCCGTAGAGGTCGCTCGCGTAGACGACGGTCGACCTGGAGCCGACGCGCCTCGTCGCCAGCAGCGGGTCGCCGGCCGCGCTCGAGTAGAAGGCCAGCGCGTCCGGCCTCGGCCCGAGCCTGGCCATGCCGTCGATATGGCCCGCGGGCCGCCCGGCCATGTCGACGACGGCGACGCGGCTCTCGGAGAACACCGTCCTCGAGACGCTCTTCCGGTCCTCGATGATCAGCGACGGCACCTCGGACGCGTCCCTGACGCGGTAGAACCGGCCGCCGGACCCGGCGGACAGCCGCGTCAGCAGGGCCTTGTCGTACTCGCCGCCGACGGCCATCGCCGATATCGCGATGCCCGACCGGAAGGCCCTGGCCGCCAGCGCGTCGAAGTCGGCCGGCTCGGTGATGCCGTCGGAGACGACGACCAGCCGCTTCTCGGGCATGCCCGACGCCTCGAGCGAGCCGATGGCCTCGGCGACGGCCGGAAACAGCCTCGTGCCGCCTCCGGCCCGGAGCGGCGCCAGGCTACGCTCCGCGTCGAGCCGTCCGACCGACGCCAGCGGGTACAGCCAGCGCGCTTCCTCGTCGAACAGGATGATGCCGGCCTCGTCCGTCGCCTTGAGGTTGGCGAACAGCTCGAGGCCTATGGCCTTGGCCAGCGACAGCTTGTCCCCGTACATCGAGCCGGACACATCGAGGGCCACAGCCATCGCGACGTCGGGCAGGCGCGACAGCGCCCTCGGCGACAGGTCGACCGGCAGGAGACCCTCGATCGCCGGACAGTCGCCGGGCTTTCCTACCTCGGGCGAGTCGACCGCGACCAAGAGGCTGCCGGCGCCGCGCTCGACATAGGTCGCTATCGCCTCGGCGACGCCTCCGTCGAGCGACGATAGGTCCGGGCCGTCGAGCACGATCAGTTCATACCGATAGATGCCGGCGCCGCCGAGTTCATCGTAGCTCACCGTACGTACCGGGCGCAGCGCCTCGATCACGCTCCTGGCCCCCGTCCGCCGCGTGGCCAGGAGGACGCGGGGCTCGCCGGGCGAAGCGTCGGCTATTGCGACGCGAGCCGTCCTGGAGGATTCGGGCGGACCGGCCTCCAGCTCGACGACGACCGCGCCGCCCGATCCCGCGTCGGGCGAGTCAGCGGCGGTTATGGGCACGACGAGCCTGCGGTCAGGGCCGACCGCCGACGGGCCGAGCGCGGGCCGTCCGCCGATCGAGACGCGGGCCTGGCCGGCGGCGGCCGCCTCGTCGAGCAGCAGGGTCAACATGGACGGCGAGCCGTCCCCCGCGACGGACAGGGAATAGGCCTCGAGCGGCGAATCGGCGCCAGGGCGCGCGTACGCCTTGAACGCGACCGGCATGCCGGTCTTCCGGTAGTGTTCCCGCGCCGCGGCGACGTCGGCCATGGACGGAGGGGCGCCGAGCTCGACGCGGACCGTGCCGAGCTGGCCTTCGGACGCGCGGAGCGCGTCCTCGAGGCCTGCCCCCTTCGTCACGTAGTCCCGGACAGGAAGCGTGAGGCGCGGTAGGGGCATGGGAAGCCGGAGCGCGTAGGGGACGAGCGTCAGGAGGGGGAGAGCGATGACGAGCCCGAACCTTACGCGTCTCGCGGCGCCCGCCTGAGGGCCCGTGTCGTCGCCTACCTTTTCGCCCTTGTGGTTCGCCATGGTTCGCACTATTCTAATACGGTATCGGCTGGCGGACAACCGAAACCGCGATGCTAAAACCGATCACGAGGATGCGATTCGATGGATACGAATAGTTTGCGGCCGTTCTTCGACGCGGCCGGCTCGGTCTTCGCGCAGATGTTCGGCCTCGAGCCGGAGGCCTCGGCCCCGCGGGCCCTCGACGGGGCGGAATCCCATGACTGGGAAGTTTCCGGGCTGCTCGGCATAGCCGGCTCGTCGCAGGGCGTGCTGGCGCTCAGGTTCACCATGGCCCTCGTCGACAGGCTTCTCGAGGCCAGCGGCGTCGAGTCGCGCGACGAGCAGGACAGGCTGGCCACGGCTTCCGGCCTCGTGGCCGAGATGACGAACATCGTTGCCGGCAACGCCATCGGCGAGATCGCGGGGCAGAACCTCGAGATATCGCCCCCGGTGGTCATCAAGGGCAAGAATCATCAGATAACCTGGCCAAAGATAGCGCCGGTCGTCGCCGTCGACTTCAAGACGAGCCTCGGCGCCTTCGAGCTGGCGGTATGCTATAACGGCAAGTAGCCTCGATAGGCGCTTGACGCGGGACCTCCGTTCCGTGTAGCGTATCTCCGATGAGTAACGCTCGATACGTACAGTTCTGCCATCTCCATCATCACGGCCACGCCTATGCGGTCGCGATGATCGTCATACCCTAGGTTCCAGTATCGGAACCGAACGGAACGATACGCCGGCCGCCCGAGGCCGGCGTTTTCGTTTCTTCGGGGCTTCCGGGCCTCCGCGAGACGGACGCGGCCGCGCGCGGCCTTCTATCTCGGAAGGAGCGAACGACATGGAACGGAAGGACGGGAAGCTGCGCCTGGCGCTGCCCAAGGGAAGGATGCAGGAGGGCGTGCTGCGCCTCCTCGCGGAGGCGGGCCTGGACATGAGGGCCGCCGAGCGGGACTACAGGCCGGCGGCCGGCCTCGACTGGCTCGACGTCAAGGTGCTCAAGCCCCAGAACATCATCGAGATGCTCGCCGCCGGCAGCCGCGACCTCGGTTTCGCCGGGGCCGACTGGGTGGCCGAGCTCGGTATGGATCTCGTCGAGGTGCTCGATACCGGTCTCGACCCGGTGCGCCTCGTCGCCGCGGCCCCCGCGGCCATGCTCGAATCGGGCCGACTGCCCGAGCGCCCTCTCGTGGTCGCCAGCGAGTACGAGGGCTTGGCTCGGCGATGGATAGCGGAGCGGGGCCTGGAGGCGGAGTTCGTGCGCTCCTACGGGGCCACCGAGGTCTTCCCTCCGGAGGACGCGGACTGCATCGTCGACAATACGGCGACCGGCTCGACGCTGCGCGCCAACGGCTTGGCCGTCGTCGACGAGGTGATGAGCTCGACGACGCGGCTCTACGCCAACAGGCGCGCGATGGACGATCCGTCCAGGCGCGATCGCGTCGAGTGGCTCGCGATGCTGTGCGCCAGCGTACTCGCCGCCCGAGGCCGCGTCATGCTCGAGGTGAACGTCGACGCCGAGCGCCTCGAAGGGCTCATAGCGATCCTGCCGGCGATGAAGGAGCCGACCGTCTCGCGCCTCTTAGGCGAGGCCGGCTACGCCGTCAAGGTGGCCGCGCCAAGGTCGTCGCTACCCGCCCTCCTGCCTGAGATCAGCGCGCGGGGCGGTACTGGCATCGTCATCACCCAGCCGTCGCAGATAGTGCCATGACGACGACAGAGACCTCCGTCCGGCCAGAACGGCCGTCGTCGCGCTCTCCGTGGATACCGGCAAGCGCCGCCTATGAGCCGAGGCGGCCAGACCCGCGTATCCGTTGGTTCCTCGACGCCAACGAGGGTCGGCCGTCGCCCTCGGTCGTCGCCGCGATAGGCGAGGCGCTATCGGGGGCGACGTCCGGAGTCGGCCGCTACCCGTCGTTCTACGAGCTGGAATCCGCGGTGGCGGCCGCCTGGGGCGTCGAGCCGGCGAGGGTCGTAGCTACGGCCGGCGGAGACGACGCCATAAGCCGCGTCGTCGCGGCGCGCCTCGCGCCAGGCGCCAAGATGCTCGTCCACGAGCCGGCCTTCGAGATGTTCGGCGCCTACGCCGCTTCCAGGGGCGGCGTTACGCTCGCTCTACGTTGGATGGACGGCGAATCCTTCCCGCTGGAAGCCACCGTAGAGGCTATAGAGCGTTGCCCGTCGCTCGGGCTGGTTACCGTCGTCTCCCCGTCCAACCCCACGGGCGGGATCGTCCCCGAGGCTGACGCGTTGACTATCGCGGCCGCCTGCGCCAGGAGCGGCGCGGCCATGCTGTTCGACGCGGCCTACGGGGAATTCGCCGAAACCGACCCGAGCGCTCGCCTGGTAGCCAAAGGCTCGGCCTACGTCGTGCGCAGCTTCTCCAAGGCCTACGGGCTAGCCGGCCTGCGCATCGGCTACGTCATAGCGCCGGATGCCCCGTCCGCCGCCTCGCTTCGCGCCTGCGGCATGCCGTACCCGAGCTCCGGCCTGGCCTGCGCGGCCGCCATCGCGGCTTTGGCCGACCGGTCCGCCATGCTATCCGCGGTCGCGACCGCGCGCGCCGAGCGAGACGCCATGGCCGCCCGCTTCCGCGCTCTCGGCGCCCGGGTCGCCGATTCAGGCGCCAACTTCGTGCTGGCGCGCGTTCGCGATCCGGCCGCCCTCGCCGCAGCGATGGCCCGCGCGGGCGTCGCCGTCAGGAGCTACGGCGGCCGAGCGGGGCTCGCTGACGCCGTCCGCGTCAGCTGCCCCTGCGACGCGAGCGGCCTGGCCGCCGTACTCGGGGCCCTGGACGGGGCCGAGGAGTATATCCGATGAACGATACCCGAAGTCCTCGCGCCGCGGTCGTCGAGCGGCGCACCAAAGAGACGGACGTACGGGTCGAGCTTACGCTCGCGCCCGGCCCGGTCGACGTGCGTACCGGCGTCGGCTTCCTCGACCACCTCCTATCGAGCCTCGCGTTCCACGGCGGACTCAGCCTGTCCTTACGCTGCGACGGCGACATCGGGGTCGACGACCACCACAGCGCCGAGGACTGCGCGCTGGCGCTCGGCTCGGCGCTCAAGGACGCGCTGGGCGACAAGGTCGGCATACGCCGATTCGGTTCGGCCTTCGCGCCGCTCGACGAATCGCTGGCGCGCGCCGTCGTCGACCTGTCGGGCCGGCCCTGCGCCGTCGTCGACCTCGGCCTGACCCGCGAGGCCCTCGGCGGCCTGGCCTGCGAGAACGTCGCCCATGTCGTGGCGAGCCTCGCGAACGCCGCCATGGCGACGATACACCTGGACGTGCTACGCGGCTCGAACGACCACCACCGGGCCGAGGCGGCCTTCAAGGCGCTCGCCTTGGCCCTGCGCGAGGCCATAGCGCTCGACGGCACGTACGGAGCCGCCGTACCGAGCGCCAAGGGGGCCCTATGAGCGCCGCCTTAGGACAGGACGTCATCATCGTCGACACGGGACGGTCGAACGCGGCCAGCCTGGCCGCCGCTCTCGAGCGGGTGGGCGCTAGGCCGAGGCTGAGCACCGATCCCGCGGCCGTCCGGGTCGCTTCTTTCGCGGTGCTACCCGGCGTCGGGGCCTTCGGCGCCGTCATGGACCGGCTGCGCGCCATGGGCGTAGTCGAGGCGCTCAAGGAACGAGTCGAGCTCGGCCTACCGACGCTCGGCGCCTGCCTGGGCATGCAGCTGTTCTTCGGCTCCAGCGAGGAGTCGCCTGGCGCCGTGGGCATTGGCGCGCTTCCCGGCGCCATCACCGCGTTCGGGCCCGGCGTCCGCTCGCCGCAGTTCGGTTGGAACCGCCTGTCGCCACCGGAGCCTTCAGTCGGCGGTCTGCTGGCTGGTGCAGAAGCGCTCGGCGGAAGGGCCGCGTGCGCCTATTTCGCCAACTCCTACAAACTCGACGAGGCGCCCGTCGGCTGGGCCTCCGCGACCGCGTACTACGGCGCGCCGTTCGTCGCGGCAATGGCGCGCGGCCCCGTGTTGCTCTGCCAGTTCCACCCCGAATTGTCCGGGGCCTGGGGCCAGGCCCTGCTCGAGCGCTGGCTGGTCGCGGGAGGCGCTCCAGCGAGCGCTCCGACCGAGTCGTCATCGATCACGGCGGAACCGAGTATGGCGGAGCCCGGCACGGTACCGAGGCGGGGAACCCTGCCGAGGATCATTCCATGCCTCGACGTGGTCGGGGGCCGCGTCGTCAAGGGCGTACGCTTCGAGGAGCTGCGCGACTCGGGCGACCCAGCGGAGCTGGCGGCGCGCTACGAGGCGTCGGGAGCCGACGAGATCGTCCTGCTCGACATAAGCGCGGGCCTCGAAGGGCGCGAAACCGCGGCGGAGACCGTGCGGGCCGTCAGGCGGAGGATAGGCATACCCCTGTGCGTCGGAGGCGGCGTCAGGAGTCTCGCCGACGCTGAGCGCGTGCTCGCCGCCGGCGCCGACAAGGTCGCCCTCAACTCCAGGGGCTATCGCGACCCGGGTCTCTTGACGGCGATCGCGCGCGAGTTCGGCCGCCAGTGCTGCGTCGCCGCGGTTGATGCGACGAGGCGCGGCCGGTCGTCCGGCGTCGCGCTTGACGGCGCGCCCGTCGTCGTGCTGGACGCGGGCCGGACAGAGACGGCTACCCCGGTAACGGACTGGATACGCCGGGCCGTCGACGCCGGGGCCGGCGAGCTTCTCTTGACGAGCCGTGACCGCGACGGCACCCGCTCAGGCTACGACCTCGAGCTCCTGCATTCGGCCTGCGCCGCCGCGCCCGGAACCCCGGTGATAGCGTCGGGCGGAGCGGCCAGCCCGGAGCAGATACTGGAAGGCCTACAGGCCGGAGCCGACGCGGCGCTGCTCGCCGGCGCCCTGCACGACGGCTCGTTGACAATTGCCGCGATCAAGGACTACATGCGCCGCGAGGGCGCGGAGGTACGCTGATGCTGATTCCATCGATCGATATCCTGGGCGGCAGGGCCGTCCAGCTCGTCGGGGGCGAGCGTTTCGAGCTGGACTGCGGGGATCCGCTCGAGCTCGCGGAGCGCTTCTCCGTACTCGGTGAGCTGGCCGTCGTCGACCTGGACGCCGCCATGGGCTCCGGCTCCAACCTTGAGCTCGTGGCGGAGCTGGCTTCTCGCTGGCCGTGCAGAGTCGGCGGGGGCGTGCGCGATGAGTCGACGATGCGCCGGCTCCTCGACTCAGGCGCCCGCTCCGTCATGGTTGGTACCAGGGCGACGCCGGAATTCTTGTCCGCTTTCCCCAGGGAACGTCTCATAGCCGCCCTCGACTTCAAGCGCGGCGTCGTCATGACCGAGGGCTGGAAGACCAGCACCGGAGCGAGCGTAGCCGATAAAGCCGCCGTGCTGGCTCCGTACGTCGGCGGTATCATCGTCACCGCTATCGAGATAGAGGGCTCGCTGTCGGGTATCGACCTGAACGCGTCCCGCGCGCTTGTCGAGTCGATACGCGCGGCCGGCTTCGACGGGGTGCTGACGCTCGCCGGTGGAGTGAGCTCGGCCGCCGAGGTGGCTACCCTCGACGCGATGGGCGTCGACGCGCAGGTCGGCATGGCCCTATACAAGGGCGTACTCGATCCCGCGGACGCGTTCGCCGCGTGCCTGTCTTCCGACCGGCCCGACGGGCTGTGGCCCACGGTCGTCTGCGACGAGTCAGGCGTCGCGCTCGGGCTCGCGTACTCGGACGCGGAGAGCCTTAAGGCTGCCATAACGGAGCGCTCCGGCGTCTATCGCTCGCGTAGGCGTGGGCTGTGGCGCAAGGGCGAGTCGAGCGGCGACCGCCAGACTCTCCTACGAGTCGACGCCGACTGCGACCGAGACGCGCTACGTTTTACCGTGCGCCAGTCTGGCGCCGGGTTCTGCCACCGGGGAACGCGGACCTGCTTCGGGGCCGTCGGGGCGGCCGGGTTCGGCGGCGACGATCGCGGCTTCGCTCTGGTATCGAGGACGACGGAGCGGCGCCTCGCCGAAGTCGCCGCGGGCGAAGCGCCGGCGGGCTCATATACGGCCAGACTCTTCACGGAACCGGGCTTGCTCGACGCCAAGATAGCCGAGGAGGCCGCCGAGCTATGCGAGGCTAGGGGACCGGGGCGCTCCGCCGAGGAGGCGGCCGACCTCGTCTATTTCGTATCGGTGAAGCTGGCCAGCGATGGGACGAGCCTCGCGGACGTCGAGCGCGTGCTCGACCGCCGCGCTCTGCGCGTGACCAGGCGGCCCGGTAACGCCAAGTCGCCGTATAGGGAGCAGGGGAACGAAGCGTGGAAGACCGGTATACACTGAGGCGCGTCGGCCTCGAGGAGATAGGCCGTAGGGGCCGACCGGCCGACGACCCGGCCTGCGAGGCGACGGCTAGGCGCATCATGGACGAGGTACGGGACGGCGGCGAGGCAGCGCTCGCCCGCCTGGCAGCCGAGCTCGACGGCAACGCCGGCCGGCTGTGGTACGGCCCGGACGACTTCGCCTCGGCGCTGCAATCGATCCCGGCCGCCGAGCGCGGGGTCCTGGAACGGGCGGCCGGCAGGGTAGGGGCCTTCGCCGCCGCCCAACTCGCCTCGCTCGGAACCGTGGACCTCGCGGTACCCGGCGGCCGGGCCGGCCACGAGGTCCTGCCGGTGGAGCGGGCCGGCTGCTACGTGCCCGGAGGCCGCTATCCCTTACCGTCCACCGTGCTGATGACCGCCCTCGTCGCGAGGACCGCCGGCGTCGCGGACGTCGCGGTCGCCTGCCCGAGGCCGTCTCCCTTGATACTGGCCGCCTGCGCCGTCGCGGGCGCGGATTCCTTGCTCGCGGCGGGCGGCGCGCAGGCCATAGCCGCCTTCGCGTACGGAGCAGGGCCATTGCCGCCCCGCGACGTCGTCGTCGGCCCGGGCAACCGATACGTCGCCGCCGCCAAGCGCCTAGCCCAGGCACTAGTCCGTACCGACGCTCCGGCCGGCCCGAGCGAGCTGCTCGTCATCGCCGACGAATCGGCCGACCCGACGACGGTCGCCTGGGATCTGCTCGCCCAGGCGGAGCACGATCCGGACGCCGTGCCGGCCCTGGCCGCCTCGTCCGAAACGGTCGCGGGCGCGGTGGAGCTGGCCCTGGCGGCCTGCCTCGGCGAGCTTGGAGCCCTCAGGCCCGAGTCGGCCTCGATAGCCCGGGCGGCCCTCGCCAACGGGTGGGCCTTCGTATCGGCCGACCGTACCGAGCTAGCGGCGGTCGCCGACCGCTTCGCCCCCGAGCATCTGGAGCTGGCCGTCGTCGAAGCTCGGCGCCTGGCCGGCTCGTGCCGTCATGCCGGGGCGATCTTCATGGGCGGTTCGAGCGCCGAAGCTTTCGGCGACTACGGCGCGGGCCCGAACCACACCCTGCCCACCTCCGGGCGGGCTCGATCGTCGGGCGGCCTGTCGGTGTTCGACTTCGTGCGCATACGCAGTTGGCTGGCAGTCGACGACGCCGACGAGCTTCTCATCGCCGACACGGCGCTACTGGCCGGGGCCGAGGGCCTGTTCGCTCATGCGAGATCGGCCCTACGGCGCTCCGCTCCGTGAGTGGTACGAAGATTGTGGACCCTGTAATTCAAGCGCCGACGGACTATACTAGCGATACGCGCTTATATCGATTCTACCGATAGGAAGGGAGCAATCTATGAAACTGTTCAGGGCTATCGCGACGATCATGGTCATGTCGCTCGTCGCCATTCCCGCCGTCGCCCAAGGTAGCTCGGAGGCGGGCAAGGCCGATCCTCGGGTGGCCCAGGCGCTCGACTCCTTGGGCCTCAAGTACTCGGTCAACTCGTCGAATAACTACAAAGTCGTCTACAGCATGGAAGACGGCTCCGGCCGCTCGCACCTGGCCTTCGTCGTCTCCAAGACCTCCAAGTACCGGAGCCTTGAAATACGGGAGATATGGTCGATCGCGGCCATCCTGGACGAGTATCCGGACGCCGAGGTCGTCGATTACATGTTCACGATGAACTCGACGACCAAGATCGGCGCTTGGGCCATCGAGGTGTCGGACGACGGCGAGGTCTGGGTCATGTATACGGTCAAGGTGCCCGCCGACCTGTCAGCGGACGAGCTCAACGATATCATCTACTTCGTCGCCGAGGTCTGCGACGAGCTCGAGGTCGAGTTGACTGGCGACGACGAGTACTGATCCCGTACCTTCTCACGGGTTACCCGCTCGCGTACAACGAGAAGCCCCGCCTTGCGGCGGGGCTTCTCGTGTTTGGAGGTGGCGAGAGTCGGCTTCCAGTCGCGCGCGTCCTGCGCGCTCCTTCCAGCCCGCCTACGGGCCGGTGCTCGCTCCTGCTCGCACATCGGCAGGGGCGCAAGGGGGATACCCCCTCGAGCGACGGCGAGCCGCCGCTCTCACCCCAGCGCCGCTGCGAGTCTCGCGTCGCATGGTTCGACTCCCCCGAAAACAAGTCAGGCTCCGCTTTCGCGGAGCCTGACTTGTTTTTGGAGGTGGGGGGAGTCGAACCCCCGTCCTATCACGCGGAAGGAAGGCTTCTACAGGTTTAGGCGGCCTTTCAAGTTGTCGGGAGGCGGGCGGCGGGCCGCCGCGCTATCGCCTCCGTATCCCGCTTGGTGTCCCCCCCGTCCCGCGGGCGTGGCGGGGGGTAAGCCCTGGTCGGGTTACAGACCGGTCGCGGCGCTCAGAGCGGGGCGCCGCGGAGTCCGTCGCTATCGGCGCTTACGCGGCGAGAGCGAAATTGCCGTTGTCGTTGGCAATTAAAGGTTTGCCGAGAGTAGGAGATCGGCGCTCCACCTGCGACCCGCGAACCGGACCGTGACAGTCGAAACCGGGGCACCCCCGTACATGGCTACAATACTGATTGTCGCCGCATGGGTCAAGTTGACGAGGGGGACAGCCGTCGCGCCGCCACGGCCCTAACGCAGCGCCCGCTCTATGACGCATCCGCCGAGCACGAAGCCGTCGGCGTCGTAGAAGACGGCCGACTGGCCAGGCGCCGCGGCGCGCTGCGCCGAGTCGAACTCGACGCGGGCCGCCTGGCCGTCGACCGTGACGAACGCCTTGGCCGGCCTATGGTTCTGCCTGATGCGCACGAAAGCCTCGAAGCGCCGGTCGGCCAGCTCCTCTGCGTGGAGGACCGCGTCGCCGCCCTCGATGCCGGAGCAGAAGAGCCTATCGTCGCCCGTGACCACGACCCGGTTGCGCTCCGCGTCCAGGGCCGCCACGTAGAGGGGCTCGGGCCCCGTCGAGACACCGAGTCCCCTGCGCTGGCCTATCGTGTAGTTGACGATGCCCCGGTGCCTGCCGAGTACCTTGCCCCGCTCGTCGACGATGTCGCCCGGCTCTTGCTCGTCGAACAGCGCGCCGTAGCCGCCGGGTATGAAGTCCTGGCTCTCCGGCTTGTCGGCGACCTCGAGGCCGAGCCTGCGGGCCTCGGCGCGCACCTCCGCCTTGGTCATGCCGCCGAGCGGGAAGACCACGCCAGACAGGGTCGCGGGACTCAGGCGGTGTATGAAATAGCTCTGGTCCTTGGTCTCGTCGGCCGCGCGCCTGAGCGTCGGGCGGCCGGCCCGGCTATCGATCCTCGCGTAGTGGCCGGTGGCGAACAGCTCGAAGTCGAGGCCGGCCGAGCGCGCCCGCTCGAGCAGGAAGCCGAATTTCATCTCCTGGTTGCAGCGCACGCAGGGGTTGGGCGTACGGCCGGCCCGGTACTCGCGCTTGAAGTAGTCGAGTATCCTGGCCTCGTACTCGGCCGATAGGTCGAGCGAGCGGTACGGCACGCCGAGCCCGGCGCAGAGCGACTCGGCCGCGGCCACGTCCTCAAGCTCGCCGGGTCCGTAGCACGCGTCCCCGACGCCGGCTATCGGAGCGGCGCCGGGCCTCCATATCCTCATCGACAGCCCGAAGGCGTGGGCGCCAGCCTCCGCGAGTAGGGCCAGGGCGGTCGAAGAGTCGACGCCGCCCGACAGGCCTACCGCTATGCGTCGGCCCTTATACTGACTGAGTGCGCTTCCGTTCATCTCCTGGATACTAGCCCGAAGCGGGCGAGGCGGACAAGCTGGCCGTATCGGCCCGCGGCGTAACCATCCGCGCGTATTCGCCTTTTATTGCCATTGTGGTATACTCGCCTACGTCGACCAATTCCGCTGAAGTCCTCTTTAGCAATCAAACGGAGCATGACTCATGACCATATGGAGACGCGCGGCAGCCGCCTGCGCGATACTTGCCGTCGCCCCTCTCGGCGCTGCCGCCGCGCCAGCGGCCGCCGTAGCCCTGGACGCCTTCCCCGACTACCTGTCGGTCAGGTCCGAGTTCCTATCGGCCGCGATAACCGCCGCCCCGGCCGTAGCCCTGGCCTTCAAGCCCGCCTATCGCGAGACTCCGGCCGGCCGTATCCGCGTCTCGGTCGAGCGCGACGGCGCGTCCTTCTACGTACTCTTCCAGCGCGAGCGCGACGGGGGCTACCCGATCGGCTCGGCGGGCAATATGGTCATCCAGCGATCCGCGGTTACGGGCTACGTGACCGGCGTGATCTGGTACCTGAGCGACGACGGGACGAGCTACGTCGGCTTGACTCCCAAGAACGAGCGCACCGTCGTCGACTACGTCGTGGCCGGGTCCCTGTCGCGCGGCGACTATGCGCTGTCTCGCCTGGTCTACCAGGTGTTCACCGGCAGCTTCAAGGCTTTCCACGACGCGACGAGGGGCGCCCTCGACTGGTCGCTCGTGTTCGGCCAGCCCGGCCCCGAGGCGTCGGAGACCTTCGCCTCCGCCCTCTTGGCCGGCGGGCCAAGTAGGGCGGCCAAGGCACTCCTCGCGGCCGCCGACGATTTTACCGCGATCGGAGCCTACCTAGGCTCGGTCGGCCGCGACGGCTACGAGCCCGAGGAACTCCGCGAGCCCCGGTTCGCCAAGGCGGCCTCGTTCGACGATCCGCGCAGGCCGATCCTAAGGCCCATCCGCGCGTGGAGCGACGACCAGGGCCTGCCTATCGAGGCCGCCATGGCTACGATACTGGCGGCCCCGCCCGGCGGCGCGTACATAGCGCTCGTCGGGGGCGTCTCCGACCGGCCGCCGCGGAAGCTGGTTGTGGTGCCCTATCGGAACGGTCGTGGCGCCTACACGCTAGCCTCCTTCGATGCCGACGATTCCAGCGCCGTCGACCTGGCCGCCCTCGTAGGTTCCATGGCCGGCGCGTCCGTACGGCTATTCAGCGTCCCGTTACCCGGAACGATATGATTCTGTTGACAGATACCGAATGAGGGCGTAGCCTCGAGTCAGAGTCAGGCTGCGGCCCGGGGGGGCGGGACGGCGAGCCTGGCCCGGGGTAGCACCCCGACTCCATGAAACCTCCTTTCCATGGGGCCCCCCGCCGCCCGCGCCTAGCGCGGGCGGCTTCGTCATCCCCCTCCTTGCCTCCGCGGCGCGTACCGACTACTATGTACCCATCGAATCGGGAAAGGCGGATTATGGACGGTCTACTCATAGGCTTCACCTCGGTGAGCTGGCAGCAGGGCGTGATGTATCTGGTCGGAGCGGCGTTGATCATTCTGGCCGTTACGAAGGAATATGAGCCGATGCTGCTCCTGCCCATAGGCTTCGGGGCCATTCTCGTCAACCTGCCCTTGTCGGTGGTGTGGGAGCATGAGGGCGCGGCCGGGTTCCTCAAGGTGCTCTACGACGGCGGTATCTCCAACGAGTTGTTCCCCATCCTCATCTTCATCGCGGTCGGAGCGATGATAGACTTCGGGCCCTTGTTCAAGAACCCGTTCATGATCTTCTTCGGCGCGGCGGCCCAGCTCGGCATCTTCGCGACGATGCTGATAGCGACGCTGCCGCCGTTCAACTTCAGCCTCAAGGAGGCGGCGAGCATCGGCATCATCGGCGCCGCGGACGGCCCGACCGCCATCTACGTGGCGAGCAAATTCGCGCGGGACATGCTCGGGCCCATATCGGTGGCCGCCTACTCGTACATGGCCCTCGTACCGCTCATCCAGCCGCCGGTGATACGGCTCCTGACGACCCATAAGGAACGGTGCATCCATATGGAGTACCACGAGGCCGGCGTGCCCAGGTGGCTCAAGATAGCCTTCCCGATCGTGGTGACGATGATAGCCGGCTTCGTGGCGCCCATATCGGTGCCGCTCGTCGGATCGCTGATGTTCGGCAACCTGGTACGCGAGTCCGGCGTGCTCGAGCGCCTGTCGCAGACGGCGCAGAACGAGCTGGCCTACCTCGTCACCCTGCTCCTGGGCATTACGATAGGCTCGAGCATGCGCGCGGACCGCTTCCTGAACGTGCAGACGCTGATGATACTCGGCATGGGCCTCGTCGCCTTCGTGTTCGACACCGCCGGCGGCGTGCTGTTCGCCAAGCTGGTCAACCTGTTCCTGCCGAAGGATCGGAAGGTCAACCCGATGATAGGCGCCTGCGGCATCTCGGCCTTCCCGATGTCGGCTCGCGTGGTGCAGAAGATGGCGGCGAGCGAGGAGCGCGGCAACATCATACTGATGCACGCGATAGGGTCGAACGTGTCGGGCCAGCTCGGGTCGATCGTGGCCGGCGGCATGGTGCTGGCGCTCGTGCCGCTGCTCGTAGGCTAAGGGGGTAACGATGGACGCTTTCTTAGAGGGTCTCAAGCACTCGTCGACGACTGTCCAGGCCCTTGGCATCAGCGCCATAGGGCTGGCCGGCGTTTTCATCACGCTCGCGTCGTTCTTCGCCATCATCTGGCTGGCGGTCAAGGCCGGCGGCAAGAAGGCGTAACGCCCGGTCGCGGGACCCCTGGAGGGAGACGACTCCCGGCTCCGCCCGCTATGACGAGGCCCGCGCCGGGTGTCCGGCGCGGGCCTCGTCATAGCAACTACGCTAGCGGGCGGGCTTAGCCGTTCTTGACGGCCTTGGCCAGCTCGCGGCCGCGCTCGCGCAGCAGGGCGAGGGTGGCCTCGTCCGCGGCGCCGGCCCATTCGACCGGCTCCACGTGGGTCCACTTGAGCGGGGCGACCCGCTCCTCGTATTCCTTCTTGGCGCCGCCGACCCAGCCCCAGGAGCCGATGCGCAGGGCCTTGCGGTTCCACACGTGCTTGCGCTCGAAGATATCGAGCACGTAGGCCATCGGCGGGAACATCTTGTACTCGTAGGTGGGCATCGCGATGACGATGCCGGCGCTCTTGTA
>ENA-UOWO01002273-UOWO01002273.1-activated-sludge-metagenome-genome-assembly--contig:-NODE-2273-length-24089-cov-5.416951_pt1 | contig 24089 bp, 17 predicted proteins | sample MGYA00238148_ERZ761564 | MGnify/ENA primary metagenome ERZ761564 (study PRJEB28885, sample SAMN05720194) | activated sludge metagenome | isolation source: Anaerobic digester | place: USA... | reverse complement strand
AATTAAATTTAAAAAAATGACAATTAAAAACAAAAAAGGTTTTACTTTAATTGAGCTATTGGTTGTAATCGCAATCATTGGTATCTTATCTGGTTTGATTATTGTATCCATGAGTAGCGCTAATAATGCAGCTAAAGATGCCAGAGTTCAAGCATCACTAGATCAATTAAGAACTACGGTTGAGCTTTATAAAGTTCAAAACAATAATTATGGGACTAGTGCTACTGCTACTGCACAAACAGATTGTACTGCAACTGCTTCAACTTTTATGACAAACACGGATGTTACTAAATTATGTACAGACATTATTGCTCAAGATGGCACCGGTGGCACAACCATAAAAATTGAAGATGGTGATCTTACATCTGCAGGATCTACAAAATATTGTATTGCTGCTGATTTAGTGGGTGGTACTGCTTGGTGTATTGATTATACAGGATTTTCTGGACCTGTAACTGCGATTACTCTTTGCGACGCGGTCAATTATGATTGCGACACCGATTAAAGCATATTAAATCAGATCAAATCATTTACATTATAAAACTCCCCGTCTTTTTGGCGGGGTTTTTGTTTTTTAAAAAAATATGATAAGATTATTTTATGATATTAGAACTAATTCTTATTTTTATTCTTGGATTAATCATCGGTAGTTTTTTAAACTGTATACTTTATAGGGTGGGCAGGAAAAAAAGTTTTTTAAAGGGCCGATCAGCGTGTCCAGATTGCAAGCATAAATTGGAATGGTATGATTTAATTCCCTTGGCGAGCTTTTTATTTTTAAAAGGCAGATGCCATTATTGTAAGAAACCAATCTCTTTTCAATACCCCTTGATAGAATTAATTACAGGGCTATTTTTTGTTTTTATTTATAATTATTTTAACGTTAATCTTATAGAATATGGCTTGCATTACAATCTTTATCAAGCTATTTTTTATTTTATAATTATTTCAGTTTTTATTTTAATTTTTATTTACGATTTCAAACACTATATTATTTTGGATGAGTTTATAATTTTTGGAATTATAACGGTTGTTTTGTGGCTTGGATTTAATTATTTTTATAAAATGCTAACCTTGCAGGAATTATTAGTTTATTTTTATTCTGGAATCTTAGCTTCATTTTTTTTCTTTTCTTTATGGTTTTTAACCAAAGGCAAGGGAATGGGATTTGGAGATGTAAAATTAGCATTTTTTTTAGGATTATTATTAGGATTTCCTAATGCGGTCTTTGGGATATTCCTATCTTTTGTTTTGGGTGCTATAATAGGTTTAGGATTAGTTATTTTTAGAAAAAGAAAATTAAAATCAGCTGTTCCATTCGGACCATTTTTAGTGATAGGTTGTTTAATTGTAATATTTTATGGAACCGAATTGGCAAATTGGTATTTTTCTTTAAGTTTACCAAGATAAAATGGAAAAAATATTTAAAAAAAATAAAAGGTTTGGGATGTTTAATAGTCCTACAAAACGAATGCCATTTAATAGGGGAATAACTTTAATAGAGGTTTTAACTGTTGTTTCGGTTATGGTGATTTTATCGGCTATTACTTTTGGAAATTATAAAGGCGGAAACGATTCTTTGGCCTTGGATAGGGCGGCTCAAAAATTAGCTCAAGATTTTAGAAGGGTAAATGAAAAAGCTGCTTCTGGTTTTGAATGGGGGACATATCTTTCTTATGGGATTTATTTCAATACAAGCACAAATAATCAGCAATATCTTATTTATGGAAATACAACCAATGACAAATCTTATGAAAGCTTAATAGATGATATAATAGAAACTGTAGTTATAGAAAAACAAATAAAAATTTGTAGTATTAAAGAAAAAGTTTTGAGTACTAGTGTAGAAACTACAGTTGGATCAAGAAGTGTCTCTTTTGTGCCCCCAAGGCCGACTGTGTTTATGAATGAGGTTGGAAGTGATTTAGAGGTTTCTGTTGTTTTATCTCCTGCAACAGAATCAAATTGTACTACCCCTGCTAAAAGCAAAGCCATTAAAGTAAATAGCATAGGAAGAATAGATATAATACAATAAATTTCCAATGTTTAACCTACGTTAATTAAATGAATATTAATCCAAAACATAATAAAATTAATGAAAGGGGTGCACAAGCTTGTCATGGTTTTACTCTGATTGAAACTTTGGTTGCAATTATGATGGTATCCATTGCTTTTTTGGGAATCTATTCTGCCACTGCCAAATATGCCCAACAAACCAAACAAATTAAAGATATTTATGTGGCTTCTCTTTTGGGGCAAGAGGGAATAGAAATTGTTAGAAATATTAGAGATGGAAACTGGACGTTAGGTACTGGTAATTGGGATGATGGACTAACTTCTTGTTCTGGATGTAGCGGACAAACTAATGGATGTATGGCGCAATATGACGATACCTCTCTAAGCGCCTATGATTCTACTAAATATTTATATATTGACGATGGTAATAGTTTTTATAAATATATTGCTTCTCCTTCTAGTTCGGATGTTAAAACTAATTATCGCAGACAAATTTGTATTGATTCCGGATCAGATGTTTTGCATGTAACTGTAAATGTTTTTTGGACTGGAGGACGTCAAACAACTATTAAAGAAGATTTATATAATTGGAAGTGGTAAAGATGAAAAATATTTTAAAAAATATAAAAAAATATAAGCCATTCAACCGGGCCTGCCCCGTGAAACTAAGCCCATTTAACGGGGGGTTGACCATGGTAGAGCTTTTGGTTACTTTGGCAATTTTTGCAGTTTTATCAGTTTCAATTATTAATTTATTTACCAATTCTATTAATGCCCAATCTGCTATTTTACAAAATCAGCAATTATTAAATGATTCTGGATACGCAGTTGAATATATGCATAAGGCAATTAGAATGGCTTATCGTGACGATGGAACCTTATCCGGTAGTACAGCCGGTGATTGTACTGTCACGGCTAATAAAAATTATAATGTTGTAGGGGGTGATTCTATTTATTTTCTTGGCTATGATAATATTTTAGGACAATACAAGTGTCTAAAATTTTATTTAGATTCTACAACTCATAGAATAATGATGCAGCAGTCCAGTGATTTTACTTATGGTAATGCTGATTTAGCCACAGCCATAGAGCTCACCTCTTCCCAATCAAAAGTAAATGATTTAAATTTTAGTGTCACAGGAGATAATGTTGGGGGAGTGATTGGCACAACTCAGCCAAAAGTAACTGTTATGTTAGATATGGAGTCAAATAATAAAAGAGTTAGCCCTATTCCTAAAATAGTAATTCAAACCACGGCCTCGCAGAGAAACTTAAACACCCCATATACTCCTTAAAAAATATATTTATGTTTAAAACAAAAAATAAAAAAAATCAAAGAGGAGTTTCCTTATTTCTTATTACCATTATGATTTCTGTTTTGGTGGCTTTTTCTTTGAATGTTGCCACAATTATCGTAGAATCTGCTAAGCTGACTAGTAATGCTGGCGATTCGGTTAAGGCCTTTCATTGCGCTGATTCGGGAATAGAATACGTTCTTTATCAGATTAGCTTAAGTCCAGAACCAACTATCTGCACTTCTCCAGCCAATTCTATTTCTGGAACTGTTAACGGGGATAGTTATTATAGCTTCGACACAACGGTTTTTAACACTAATAATGATTGCGGAGTAGGAACCATCGTTACTGCTTTGGGAGATTTTAATGGGTCTGTGAGAAAAGTTCAGATACAATATTAATTTTTATGAAAAAGATTGAAGCCAAACAGAGGATTGCTAAATTAAAAGAATTTATTAATTATCATAGGCGCCTTTATCATGTTTTGGATAAGCCGGAGATTAGCGATTCTGCTTTTGATGCTCTTAAGAAAGAGCTTTTTGATTTAGAGCAGGAATATCCAGATTTAATTACCTCTGATTCTCCTACACAAAGGGTGGGCGGAGAGCCCTTGAAAGCTTTTGAAAAGTTTGAACACAAACAACCCATGCTTTCTTTTTTTGACGCTTTTAATCGAGAAGATATGGATAATTGGGAGGTGCGTAATAAAAAAATTTTAACAACCGAGGAAATTAAAAAAATTAATTATTATTGTGAGCCAAAATTAGATGGTTTGGCAATTGAATTGGTTTATAAAAATGGAGTTTTGGCTATTGGCGCAACTCGTGGAGATGGTAAAATCGGAGAAAATGTTACGCAAAATATTAAAACTATACAATCAATTCCTTTAAGATTAAGAAACACCGAAGAGGTTTTGAAAGAGTTGGACCAGTTGGGTTTGAAAAAAATAGTCAAAATCATTAAACAAAAAGGAGTTGAAGAATTAATTGTAAGAGGTGAAGCAATTATTACTAAAGAAAATTTTATTAAAATAAATAAAGAGAGAGAAAAAGAGGGCTTGTCAGTTTATGCTAACCCTCGCAATTTGGCAGCTGGATCAATCCGTCAGTTAGATCCAAAAATCGTAGCTCAAAGAAAATTAGAATCAGATGTTTATTCTTTAATCACTGATTTGGGTCAAGAAACTCATAGCGAAGAGCATTTAATTTTAAAAGCTTTTGGATTTAAGACCAATAATAAATACAATAAGATTTGTAGTGATTTAGATCAAGTTTTTAAATATTACGAACATCTTTTTAAAATTAGAGATTCTTTACCATACGAAATTGATGGTGCGGTTGTATTAGTTGACAATAATAAAATTTTTAAAGAATTAGGAGTTGTAGGAAAAGCTCCGAGAGCAGGCATTGCTTTAAAATTTGCCTTAAAACAAGCCACAACTATTGTGGAAGATATTTTAGTTCAGGTTGGACGCACAGGTGCTATGACTCCGGTCGCAGTTTTAAAGCCGGTAAATGTAAATGGGGTTACAATTACTAGAGCCACCTTGCATAATGAAGATGAAATTAAACGTTTGGGATTAAAAATTGGAGACACGGTAGCGGTTGGACGGGCAGGGGATGTGATTCCAGAAATTATTTTGGTTTTTAAAGAATTAAGAACTGGCAAAGAGAAAAATTTTGTAATGCCTCAGAAATGTCCAGATTGCGAAGATAAACTTATCAAAAAACCGGGAGAAGTAATTTGGTATTGTCCTAATCCAAATTGTTTTAGTCGAAAAAGAAGATATTTAGGTCATTTTGTTTCTCGGGGTGCCTTTAATATAGATGGAGTGGGCCCAAAAATAATCAATCGATTTTTAGATGAAGGATTAATCTCTGATGCCGCTGACTTATTTGATCTAAAAGAAGGAGACATTTTTCCATTAGAAAGGTTTGCCGAGAAATCATCTCAAAAAATAGTAGAAAAAATACAATCTCGAAAAGAAATCACCTTAGGAAGATTTATTTATGCTTTGGGAATAAGAAATGTGGGCGAAAAGATGGCTTACGATTTAGCTCAAAAATTTAATGATTTAGAAAAAATAAAAAATCTATCAAAAGAAGATTTAGAAAAAATTGCGGATATTGGACCAGTGGTTGGCGATTCAATTTATACTTGGTTTCATAATAAGCACAATCTCAATTTTTTAAAAAAATTATTAGACAAAGGAATTGTAATTAAACATAATAAAAAAAGAGGGGATAAGTTAAAAGATAAAACTTTTCTTTTAACCGGAACTTTAGAAACACTAAGTCGCGACGAAGCTAAAGAAAAAATAAAAGTTCTTGGGGGAGAAATATTATCTAGCGTTTCAAAAAATCTTAATTATTTGATTGTGGGAGAAAATCCTGGTGGAAAATTTGATAAGGCCAAAGAATTAGGGGTAAAGATTTTAAATGAAAAAGAATTTCTGAAAATAATAGGATAGAACTTAGAATATAGAACTTAGAATATTTGTCCTATGTTCTTTATTCTGGGTCCAATGTTCTTGTTTTAAATATATGAACTTTTTAGGGAAATTACAAAAATTTGACTGGGTTTTATTTGGTGCTTGCAGTGTTTTGGTTATTTTTGGGCTGGTTTCTTTATACAGCTCTTCTTTTGGTGGAGATTATTCCAATTTTTATAGGCAACTTATTTTTTTCATTGTTTCTATTTTAATAATGTTTGGAATGAGTTTTATGGATAATAGGATTTTAAGGGAAAATCCTTTAATCTTAATTTCTTTTTATTTTGTATGTATCCTTTTGTTGATCGGAGTCTTTTTCTTTGCTCCAGAAATTAGAGGCATCAAATCTTGGTATAGAATTGGTCCTGTTTCTTTTGATCCAATTGAACCAATGAAAATTATTATTATTTTAATTTTGGCAAAATATTTTTCTCATCGCCATATTGAGCTTTATAACCTAAAACATATTTTTATTTCTGGTCTTTATCTTGTTTTGCCAATTATCTTAATTTTTTTACAGCCAGAGTTTGGCTCGGTTGCAGTATTGTTGGCTATTTGGATTGGCATGCTTTTGGTGTCGGGAATTAAGATTCGCGATTTTATAATCTTGGTTTTAATTTTTGCTATTTTAACTGGAACAGTTTGGCAGTTTTTCTTAAAAGATTATCAAAAACAAAGAGTTTTAAGCTTTGTTGCTCCCCAAGAAGATCTTCAAGGCACGGGTTGGAGTCAAAATCAATCTAAAATAAGTATTGGATCGGGAGGTTTATTGGGTATGGGCATTGGAAAAGGTCCCCAAACTCAATACGGATTTTTACCCGAAGCGCATACAGATTTTGTTTTTTCTGCTATTGCCGAAGAAACAGGATTTTTAGGCGTTTCAATTCTTCTTTCTCTTTTTGCTATAATTTTTTGGAGAATTTTTAAAATTGCTTTTAGTGTCAATTCTAATTTTTCTCGCCTTTTTGCTTCTGGATTGGCAATTGCTATTTTCTTTCATATGACCATAAATATAGGAATGAATTTAGGAGTGCTTCCTGTGATTGGATTACCCTTACCCTTAGTTTCTTATGGAGGAAGTAATCTTTTCTTTAACTTTTTGGCTTTAGGAATTTTACAAAACATGAGAATGACGGATACGTAAATAAGGGATATGGGCTATGGGATATGGGCTAGGGGGTAAATATTTAAGATATTTTAATAAAAGTTGGCGAAGCCAACTTCTATGGCTTATCCCTTATCTCTTAGCCCCTATCTCCAACACTTAAAGCTTTATGTTTTTATAAATTTTTGTTATACTATGATTAATATAAAGTCATTCATTAAATCATTATTATGGAAAGTAAAGACAAAAATAATATAGAAAAAGGTTTTAGTCCAGAAAAAATAGAGAAAAGTTTTGAGACAAGAAAAGAAAGCATTAAAGAATATAAAGATATAGAGGCCAGGGTTGCTGAAAAAGAAAAAAAAATCCCAAACCCGGTTTTGACTAAAAAAAATAATGCTAAAGAATTGGAGCAGAATGATAAGATTAGCCCAATTTTAAGTAAAAAAATGCAATATTTTTTAGATATTGCCGAAGAAAAAGGATTATCTTTTGCAATTGAAGAAATAGAAAAAGAAAACGATGCCTTGCTTTTAGATTCTTTTCACGATGCTTTAGTCAAAGAAAAATTATTTGAACAAATCTTAAAAAAGAAACCTGCCTCCGCCAAAGGCTACGGCGAGGCGAAGAAATAAAAATTATGGAAATTATTTATCCTGAGAGCCCAATGTTTTACATTTCTGTTGGTTTGGGAATTTTAATATTTATTTTAATAATTGCTTCTTTTTTTATTGGTAAAAAAAAGGATCGTCTCAAAACAAGCTTGGATATGTCTTTATTTTTAATTAAGATTCCAAGATATGAAAAGATGGAAGGGGAGAAGGCAGATATTAAGCTTGCAATTAGAAAAATGGAGCAAATTTTTTCCAATTTTCTTTATTTAAAAAACAATAATCTCGCTTCGTTGTTTTTTGGAAATAAACAAAGGGCGGTTTTAGAAATTGCTTCTGAGTTTGGCGGAACCGATATTTCTTTTTACATTGCTGTGCCTAATCAATATGCCTCATCTTTATCTAAATATGTTGAAGGTGCTTATCCTGGGGCAATCGTAGAAAAAAAGCCAGAAGATTACACCATTTTTGAGCCAGAAGTGAATGTGGCCACATCTTATATCCAGCTCAAAAAATCGTTTTTTTTACCTTTAAATACTTATAATAATTTAAATACAGATCCAATAGAGGCAATTGCAAATTCTTTAACCAATATTACTCCAGAAGAAGGTGCAGCGATTCAAATAATTATTCGTCCTGCCGATCCAGATTTAAAAAGAAAGGGAGATTTAGTTATTTCGCAATTGGTTTCTGAAGGTAAAGAATTAGAATCAGCGATTTCTTTTGCAAACGGAGGAGAGTGGACATCTTCTATAGGCGAGTTGATCAAGCCAAAAGAAAAAGATTTAAACCAACCGAAAGAAAAAAAAGTTGACGACGCTACAATCGAAGCATTAAGAGGAAAGCTAAAAAAACCCTTTTTTGAAATTAATATCCGTTTGATTTCTTCGGCCAAATCTTTAGATAGGGCTGAAGAAATTTTACAAAATATGGAATCTGGATTTTCGCAGTTTCACTCTTCCTATAATAGTTTTTACTCCGTGCGGGCTAAGGGTGGTTGGACAAAAAAAATAACCTATGATTATATTTTTAGAAATTTTAATAATTCCCAAAAAGTTATTTTAAATAGCGAAGAATTAGCCAGTATTTATCACTTGCCTTTAGCACACGTAGAAAGTCCTAATATAAAATGGGCAGGCAGTAAAGAGGTGGAGCCACCAGTAACCTTACCTCCGTCTGGGGAAGTTCTTTTGGGTAAAACAATTTTTAGGGAACAGCAAAAAGATGTTTATATCGCAAATGTAGAAGACAGGCGCCGACATTTTTACATTGTGGGGCAAACCGGTGTGGGTAAATCCGCTTTTTTAAGCGAAATGATACGTCAAGATATTCTTAATGGCGAGGGAGTTGGAATAATCGATCCACATGGAGAATTAGTAGAAGATGTTTTAAAAATAATTCCAGAAAATAGGGCTGGGGATGTTGTTTTATTTGAACCCTTTAATCTTGATAAACCTTGTGGCTTGAATATGTTGGAATGGGAAACGCCGGAACAGAAAGATATGGCAGTATCAGAAATGATTTCTATTTTTTATAAATTATTTCCTCCGGAAATGATTGGTCCTATGTTTGAACACTATATGAGAAATGCGATGCTGGCAGTTATGGCTGATAAGAATAACCCTGGAACTTTAATAGAAATTCCGCGTATTTTTACAGATGATCATTTTATGGAAAAGAAGCTAGAGAAAGTGGCGGATCCTTTGGTAAGAAATTTTTGGCTTAAAGAATGGAAGCAAACCACTGGTGCAACTAAATCAGATATGCTGGGCTATGTTATTTCTAAGATTGGCCGATTTGTAGAAAACGAAATGATGAGAAATATTGTGGGTCAGTCCCGCTCCGGTTTTAATCTAGGGGATATTATGGATAACAAAAAAATATTTTTAGCCAATTTAAGCAAGGGCCGAACAGGTGAATTAAACAGTTCGCTTTTGGGATTGATCTTAGTTTCTAAAATGCAAATGGCAGCCATGAGACGTGCAGAAATAGACCCAGAAGACAGAAAAGATTTCTATCTTTATTTAGATGAATTTCAAAACTTTACCACAGATAGCATTGCTACGATTTTATCCGAAGCTAGAAAATATCGTCTTAATTTAATTTTGGCTCATCAATATATGCCACAATTAACGGAAAATATTAGAAATGCGGTTATTGGTAACGTGGGAACCATTGCGGCTTTTAGGATTGGAGCAGATGATGCCGAGTTTTTAGAAAAACAATTTTCTCCAGAGTTTAATAAATTGGACTTACTTAATTTAGATAATTTTCAGTTAATTATTAAAATGATAATTAACAATAAATTATCATCTCCATTTAAAATTAAGACCATTCCACCAGCAAAAGGCGATCCAGAAATGGCAGAATTGATTAAAAAGTTATCTAGTGGAAAATATGGACGCCCCAAAGCGACCGTTGAAGCTGAAATTATGGCCGTGCTTAACCTAAGTTGATTTTTCAATTACCTAGGTTATAATAAAAGTATAAACAAGCTAAACAATAAATTTATGGCAAGAAAAAATAATATTGAAAAAGGGCCAATAAATGAACCCATAGATGAATCAAAAGATAATGAGCAGTCCTTAGAAGAGATAATTAATAGCGTCAATATGAGGCCAGATGTTGTTAGTCCAATAGAAGAATTAAAAAAAGAATCCGAATTAAAACAAGAAGAAGATAAAATAGAAGCGGTTAAAGAGAAAGAAAGAGTAAGTAAGGAAAAAGAAGAGAGAATAAATTATGCAGAGAGGGGAAAACTAACCAAAGCCGAAATGGCAGAAAGAGATGCTCAGGCAAAAAAATACGAATCTCCAACAGAGTCCTTAGAATTTGGAACAGAACAAGAGCAATTAGATTATTTACAAGAAAAAGCAAGATACGAGGATATTAAAAAAGAGAGAGAATATAGATTAAAAAAAGAAACACAAGCATCAGAAGAACCAGAAATAGTATCAGAAAAAAAGGAGGAACAAAAAAAAGAAGTTTTAGAATCAATACAAGAGGTAGCTAAACCAGAAAAAGAGCCACAAAAACCAGAATTTGGAGAAAAGAAAAAAAGAGAAATAGAAAAAGGAATCAATAATGCCCTAGATAGTTTAATTCAATACGCAGAATCAATGACGCAGGTGGAATCAAAATCTTCTTTGCAAAACTGGGCAGAAAAATTATCATATTATAAGAATTTAAAACAAGAAATAGATTTGGATAATTTAAAAGAAGCGGTGAAGAAGGTAATGAAAGAAGTAAATGCTTTGGCAGAATTAGAAGAGCAAGAAAAAAATGAGGATAAAAATTCTAGTAAGTTACAAGAATTAAGAATAAAGGATATTTATGAAAAAGGAATAATTTTAGCAGAAAAAACACATGACCGTAATTTTAAAAAAGAAGCCAAAGATAAAATTTTAGAAAAATTTAAAAAAGGAGAATATAATTCTGAGGAACTAATTAATGAAAGAATAAAAGAATACGAGGAGGAGTTTTCCCAAGGACTTTCTGTGCCAGAAGACGGAATTTTAACAAAAAAATATGGTTATACCATAGAAGAATCAAAAAAATTCTGGGAAAATTTATGGCAAGGCAGAAGATTAATTTATAAGGATAAGTGGGGAAAAGTTGTTTTAGAAACAATTCTTGTTGATGAAAAAGGAACCAGAGGCAGAAGAAAAGACCTAAAAAATATTTTAGCTGGCGAGATCAGGAGAGAATTAGAGAATGAATATTTTGACAAAATAGATCAGGAGATTTATAAACATGAAATCAATGAATTTAAAAAGCTTTTAGGCGAAGATGGTCAAATTAAAGAATCATTAAAAGAAGAGCAATTAGAGCAAGATAATTTATCTGAAATAACAAAAGAAAGAGAAGAAGCTGGCAGAAGAGGGCTTTCGGAGAGGCTTTCTGGAGATAAAGAAGCAGAAACTACCGAAATTTCTGAAGAAAAAAGAAGCAAAAAAGGCCCTGTAGCTAAAACAAAGAAGGTTGATATTATGGAGGTTGATATAGAAAAAGCCAGCAAATTAGTAGAAGAATTATACAATCCCAATGAGACTGGTTCGGGCAAGGCCGAAGCATAAAATTAAATAAAATCAATAAATTGCGTTTTTTAGACAAGGCCATGGCTATTGATTTTGGCTATCTCTTGACAAGTTTTTAGTTTATTGATAGAGTAAGTTAACTTTCAAATAAATTAAATTTGCTAAATTGATTTTCCAATTTTTATCTTTTTTTAATTAACTTTTTGATTTCCCCCAAAAATAAATAAGCAGGGTATTTTTTTGTTTGAAATGCCTAGTTTTTTTTCTAATTATAAAATCCGCCTATGAAAACTAAAATTAAGGACTTCTCTAAGAGTAAGATTTCCTATCCTTTGCCAAGTTTAATCTTTTTACAGCAAGAAAGCGGAAGGCAGTTTTGGGAAGAAGAATTGAGAGATCTTTTTGCTGAAGCTTCTCCAATCAGGGACTATACTGGCAAAGAATTTGAGCTATATTTTTTGGATTATAAATTGGGCAAGTCAAATTATCCCTCTGGATACGAAGCTAAAGAAAATAACGATTCCTATGTTGCTCCCTTAAGAGTAAGAACTAAGCTTGTTAATCTTAAAACTAAAAGAGCTCAAGAGCAGGAAATATTTTTTGGTAATTTTCCTCTTTTAACCGAAAGGGGAACTTTTGTTTTAAATGGAGTAGAAAGAGTAGTTATTTCTCAATTAATCCGTTCTCCTGGAGTTTTCTTTCCCTTAAGTATTAATCGAGGAAAAAGATGCTTTGGAGCCAAATTAATTCCCAATAGAGGATCTTGGCTTGAATTTGAAACCGAAAGCTCAGATGTTATTTCTGTTAAAATAGATAGAAAAAGAAAAGTTCCAGCTACAACCTTATTAAAAGCTTTGGGTGGATATAATGACGATGATATTAGGGGATTATTTTCAGGTTATGAAAATAAAGGAGTAAATTATATTGAAGAAACTCTTAAAAAAGATCCAGCTCAAAATCAGGAAGAGGCCCTATTGGAAATTTACACTCGTTTAAGAAGTGGAGAAATGGTAAATCCAGATTCTGCCAGAGAGCTTATTTTTAGCATGTTTTTTAATTTTGATAGATATGATTTTAGCAAAGTTGGGCGTTGGAAACTATGGTCACGTCTACCAGAATTAAAACCTAAAAAAGATAGAGAAATTAAAAAAGAAGATAGAATTTTATTTGTAAGCGATATTGTGGCGGTTCTTAGAGAAATTATTCGTTTAAACGATGATCCTTATTCAAACCCCGATCAGATTGATCATTTGGGCAATAGGCGAGTAAGAACTTTATCAGAATTATTATCCAACAAATTAAGAATTGGTTTAGCCAGAATGAGCAGAATTATTAAGGATAGAATGTCTATTTTGGAACACGAAAACGTTTCACCCATGCAATTGATTAATCCAAGGCCATTTTCTGCTCAAGTTACTCAATTTTTTACTGCCAGTCAATTTTCTCAATTTATGGATAACACAAATCCATTATCAGAGTTAGAACACAAGAGACGTTTGACTGCTACTGGTCCTGGAGGATTAACTAGAGAAAGAGCTGGTTTTGATGTGAGAGATGTACAGCCATCCCACTATGGCAGAATTTGTCCAATTCAAACACCAGAAGGTCCAAATGTAGGATTGGTAACGCATCTATCCCTTTATACTCGTTTAAATCCATATGGATTTTTAGAAACTCCTTATTATAAAGCAGAAAAAGGAAAATTAACAAAAGAAATTTATTATTTGGATGCGAACACAGAAGAAAGATTTAATATTGCGCCAGCCAGTATCAACACAGATGATAATAATAAAATTATTGATGATAGAGTAGAAGCTAGAATCAAAGGTGAGCCAGGAGAAATTGAAAAAGAATCAATTGACTATGTGGATGTTTCTCCTCAACAATTTATTTCGGTTTCTACTTCGCTTATTCCATTTTTGCAAAACGATGATGCTAACCGTGCTCAAATGGGTTCTAATATGCAAAGACAAGCAGTGCCTTTGGTTAATCCAGAGCCACCACTTGTAGGTACAGGCATAGAATCGTTTGTGGCTAGAGATTCTGGTCAATTAATTACTGCGATTGAACCAGGCAAGGTTGTTAAAGTAGATGCTACAGAAGTAAAAATAAAAGGCGAATCAGGCACTATCTCTTACCCAGTTAGAATTTTTGATAGAACAAACCAATATACCTGTTTCCATCAAATTCCAGTAGTAGAAATAGGAGAGACGGTTAAGAAAGGAGATATTTTAATTGAAGGAGGATCTGTGGCTGATGGAAAATTAGCTTTGGGAAGAAATCTTTTAGTTTCTTTTATTTCTTGGAGAGGAAACACTTTTGAAGACGCAATTGTTTTATCCGAAAAGATTGTTAAAGAAGATATTTTCACTTCAGTGCATATTGAAGATTTTTTCTGTGACGTTAGAGAAACTAAACTAGGACCAGAATTAACTACTTCTGATATTCCTAATGTAGGAGAAGATAAATTAAAAGATTTAGATGAAGAGGGAATTGTAAGAATTGGAGCCGAAGTTGGACCAAACGATATTTTAGTTGGTAAGATTTCTCCTAAAGGTGAAGCTGATCTAAGCCCAGAAGAACGTCTTTTGCGCGCTATTTTTGGAGAAAAAGCTAAAGAAGTAAAAGATACTTCATTGCGCTTAGAACATGGAAAGAGAGGCCGTATTACAGATGTAAGAGTTTTTACTAGAACAGAAGGATATGCTTTAGAACCAGGCGTAATAAAAAGAATTAGAGTAAGAATTTCTGAAGTTAGAAAAGTGCAAGTAGGAGACAAATTAGCTGGACGTCACGGAAACAAAGGTATTATTGCCAAAATTTTACCAGCCGAAGAAATGCCATTTTTAGAAGATGGCACACCTGTAGACATTGTTTTAAACCCATTATCAGTTGCTTCCAGAATGAACTTGGGGCAGATTTTAGAAACTCATTTTGGATTAGCAGTTAAAAAACTTGGTTATTTAGCTGCTACACCTTCTTTATCTGGTGCAACCGAAGATGTTATTAAAGAAGAATTAGAAAAAGCTGGTTATCCAAGAGATGGAAAATTAACTTTATTTGATCCAGAAACAGGCGAGGCCTTACCAGAAAAAATTACAGTTGGATATATTTATATGATGAAATTAGGCCATATGGTGGAAGATAAAATCCATATGCGTTCTATTGGACCATACTCTTTGATTACTCAACAACCATTAGGAGGAAAAGCTCAATTTGGAGGACAGAGATTTGGTGAGATGGAGGTTTGGGCTTTAGAGGGATATGGAGCAGCTTATACTCTTCAAGAAATGTTAACCATTAAATCAGATGATGTTTTGGGTAGAGCTGCCACCTACGAATCAATTTTAAAGGGCGAAAAAATTAAGAATCCAAATATTCCAGCTTCCTTTAATTTATTATTAGCAGAATTAAAGGCCTTGTCTTTGAATGTAATTATTAAAGGAAAGGTTGAAGAAGAGGAGCCAGAAGAAAGGATGTATAAATAATAAATAATTTCAACCATATGTTTGTTTCTAATTTAGAATCGCTAAAAATTAAGCTCGCTTCTCCTGACGAGATTTTGAATTGGTCTCATGGGGAAATTACTAAACCAGAAACTATTAATTATAGAACTCAAAGGCCAGAAAAGGACGGGTTGTTTTGCGAAAAGATTTTTGGACCTACCAAAGATTACGAATGTTTTTGCGGAAAATATAAAAGAATTAGATATAAGGGAATTATTTGTGATCGTTGTGGAGTAGAAGTAACCAAATCTTCTGTGAGAAGAGAGAGAATGGGGCACATTAAATTAGCAGCTCCGGTTTCGCATATTTGGTTTTTAAAAGGATTGCCTTCTAGAATTGGAACAGTTTTAGGATTGCCAGTTCATAAGGTAGAAGAAGTGGTTTATTTTATTTCTTATATTATTACCAATGTAAATGAAGAATTAAAAGAAAGAATTTTAGAAGAAATTGAAGAAGAATTTAAAAACAAAACCAAGGAAATAAAAAACAATATCAAGACCTCTAGCGATTCGGAAAAAGTAAAAGAAAAGAAATTAGAAAGTAGTTTAGAGCAATTAAAAAATTCTAAAGACAAAGCCAAGCAAGAGGTAAACTATTTAAAACCAATGCAGGTTTTAACTGAATTAGAATATCACGAATTATCTCTTAGATATGGAGAAGTTTTTGAAGCAGGAACAGGTGCAGAAATTGTGCAGGATATTTTTAAGAAGATGGATTTGGGTAAAGAAATCAATAAGATTAAAGTGGCTGCAGAAAATAAAAAATCAGCAGAAGAGAAAAGAATGCTTTTGCGTCGCCAAAAATTGCTTCAAGAAATGAAGCAAGCCGGAATTAGACCAGAATGGATGTTTATTAATGTTTTACCGGTTTTGCCACCAGATTTAAGGCCAATGGTTCAATTAGATGGAGGTAGATATGCTTCTTCTGACTTGAATGATTTATACAGAAGAGTAATCAACAGGAACAATCGTTTAAAATATTTATTAGAGATCGGAGCCCCTGATGTTATTGTTAGAAACGAAAAAAGAATGTTGCAAGAAGCAGTTGATGCTTTAATAGACAATAAAATGAGAAAAGGAACTACTACCCAGGCCTCTACTGGTGGTCGTAGACTTTTGAAAAGTTTGTCCGATATGTTACAAGGAAAGCAGGGGCGATTTAGGCAAAATCTTTTGGGTAAAAGAGTAGATTATTCTGGTCGTAGCGTAATTGTGGTTGGACCAAATTTGAAATTAAATGAGTGCGGTGTGCCAAAAAAAATGGCATTAGAGTTATTTAAACCTTTTGTGATTAAAAAACTTTTAGAAAAAGAATTAGCTTTTAATGTTAGGGGAGCAACTCGTTTGATTGAAGAAGAAAATGATGATATTTGGGAGGCCTTAGAAGAAGTTGTTAAAGAAAAATTAGTTTTATTAAACCGAGCACCCACTTTACATCGTTTGGGAGTTCAAGCTTTTAAACCTATTTTAATTGAAGGAGAAGCTATTCGTTTACACCCATTAGTTTGTACTGCTTTTAACGCTGATTTTGATGGAGACCAAATGGCTATCCATTTACCTTTATCTGATGAAGCACAAGAAGAAGCTAAAACAAGAATGATGAGTAGTGTTAATTTACTTAAACCCTCAACCGGAGATCCAATTATGATTCCAACCAAGGATATTGTTTTGGGTTGTTATTATCTTACAAAAATAGTAGCTGGTCTTCCCGGAGAGGATAAAATTTTTGCTTCTTCAGAAGATGTGTTGATGGCTTATAATTTAAAAATGATTGATTTGCGCGCTAAAATAAAAGTCCGTTTAGAACAAGAGGGTGATTTTATTGAAACTAGTGCTGGTAGAATTATTTTTAATCAAGTTTTACCTACTAATTTTGCATTTCAAAACGAGCAGATGGATTCTAAGGCAGTGAAAAGAATGATTAATAAGATTGTAGATGTTTACGGTAATGAAGCAGCCGAAACCTTAGATAAAATAAAAACATTAGGATTTAAATTTGCTACTCGTTCGGGTATTACTTGGGGAATGGACGATTTAACCGTGCCACAAGAAAAAACCAAATTAATGGAAGAAGCAGAAGAAAAAATTAAGGTTATCGGAGATTATTTTGAGAAAGGGCTTTTAACTAAAGATGAAAAAATTAATCAAGTAATTGAAGTTTGGAAAAAAGTAAAAACAGAGATTGAAAAATTAGTTCCGAAAACAATTTCTGTAAACAGTCCGGTTTTTTCAATTGTTGATTCTGGTTCTCGAGGAAGCTGGTCTCAGCCAGTACAGATGTGTGGAATGAAAGGATTAGTAGCCAACCCAGCTGGAAAAATTATTGAGTTAGCTATTAAAAATTCTTTTAAAGAAGGATTTGATGTTTTGGAATATTTTATTTCTACTCATGGTGCCAGAAAAGGTACAGCCGATACCGCTCTTAGAACCTCTACATCTGGTTATTTAACCAGAAGGTTAGTAGATGTGGCTCATGATGTGATTGTAACCGAAGAAGATTGTGGAGACACAGAAGGATTAGTAATGTTTAGAAAAGATTCAGAAGAAATTAACCAAGATTTTGTTTATAAGATTTTTGGCCGAGTATCTTTAGATAAGATTGTTAATCCCGAAAATGACGAAGTTTTAGTAAAAAAGGGAAGTATAATTGATTTGGGCGTAGCTCATAAAATCAAAGCTTTAAATATTCCAAGTGTGAGAGTGAGATCTCCAATGACCTGCAAATGCAAACGTGGAATTTGTCAAAAATGTTATGGTATGGATTTGGGTTGGAAGAAAATGGTTGAACGTGGCGAAGCAGTTGGAGTTGTAGCGGCTCAAGCAATTGGTGAACCAGGAACCCAATTAACAATGAGAACCTTTCATACCGGAGGTGTGGCAGGAGAAGCAGATATTACCAGGGGTTTACCTAGAGTTGAAGAAGTTTTTGAAAAAAGAGCACCCAAAGGAGAGGCCGAAATGTGTTTAAAAGATGGAAAGGTGGAAAGCGTGGATGAGAAAGAAGGGATTATTAAAGTTGCTGTTTTGGCCAATAAATCAAATAAAGAACCAGAAACAAGTGAGTATAAAGTATCTCCTAATACAGAAATTTTAGTTAAAGAAGGGGATGTTGTTAAAAAAGGAGATTCTTTAACTGTTGGTTCCCTTGATTTAAAAAAATTAGCAAAACTTTTAGGTAAAGAAGCAACCCAGCTTTACATTATTAAAGAAATTCAGAGAGTTTATGTTTCTCAGGGTGTTTCTATTAATGATAAGCACGTAGAAATAATTGTGAGACAAATGTTTTCAAGAGTAAAAATTAAAGAACCCGGAGATAGTATTTTTAGCTTAGATGAGGTTATAAGCCGAGCAAGATTACTCGAAGTAAATGAAGAATTAGAAAAAGCTGGTAAGAAAATAATCGAAGCCGAAGAAATTGTTTTGGGTGTAAGTAAGGTTGCTTTGGCCACAGATTCATTCCTTTCTGCTGCCTCTTTCCAAGAAACATCTCGTGTTTTAATTGAAGCGTCTTTACGTGGAGAAGAAGATCTTTTGAGAGGATTAAAGGAAAATGTGATTATTGGTAAATTAGTGCCAATTGGTACTGGTATAGATAAGGCGAAGAAGTAATGGATCAAGCGATAAGCGCTATGGGATATGGGATATGGGATATGGGATATGGGATATGGGATATGGGATATGGGATATGTACAAGCATTAGAAGCGGGCATTTTATTGCCCGTTTTGTTTTAGGTGTTTTTAGGTAATGTTAAGGGGTCTTACCCCTTAACATTACCCTTAGCATGGGTTTGATTTTTTGTATTTTTTGTTTTGGATTTTTTTAACTCCCTTATCTCTTAACGCTTATCCCATATCCCATAATTAGAGTTGCGGTTGGTTTAGCAGTATGATAAAATGATTACATAATAAAAAATATTTTTAATTTTTGTTTTGCTATGAAAAAGAGAAAGGCCCGCTCTGTTGCTTCAAAAAAAAGAAAAAGTGAAATTAATCCAATAAGAGTAAGTAATCCTCTTTCTGGTTTGCCAGAAAGAATTCAAAGGTATATTCTTGCAGGAGTTTTTTTTCTTTTAGCGATTACTATTTTATTTTCTTTTACTAAGGGTGCTGGATTTGTTGGTGCAACTTTAGAACATTTTCTAAAATTAATGATTGGCTATGTAGTTTTTATAATGCCGGTTATTTTTGCGGTTGTTGGGGTTGTTCTTCTGAGAGAAGAAGAATATTTAAAAGATATAAAAAATTCTTTAATTATTGCGAGTATTGTTTTTTTGATTAGTACCGCTGGAATTTTTGCTTTGGCAGAATTGAGAGCTGATAAAATTTTAAAACAAAATTTTGTTTGGGATCATAGCGGCCCTGGAGGATGGATTGGTTATATTATCACTTGGCCTATTTTTAGAGGTTTTGATTTTTGGGTAACTTTCTTTTTATTTGTTTTATCAATCAGTATTTCTATTTTAATAATTTTAGACCCTTTCCTTAAAAGGTTGGCAGAATTGAGAGAGGAGAGATTGGAAAATCCAAAAGAAAAAAGTCCTAAAAAAGTTTCTAAAGAATCGACAGCTTTAATAGAAAAAATGAAAAAAGAAGCCAGAGAAAAACTACAATCTTTGGATATGAGAAAAAAGGAAATCGGTTCTTCCGAATTACCAGCTATGGAAAATAAAAAACCGCAAAAAGGTTTTGAAGAAAGGAAGAAAGAAAATTTGGAATACAAATATCCTCCTTTGGAATTATTATCTAATCGAACTGGTAATTCAGAGGGAGGGGATATAGAACTTAATTCTGCTATTATCAAAAAAACTTTACAAAACTTTGGTATTCCAGTTGAAATGGACGAAGTTAATGTTGGCCCAACCGTAACTCAATATACTTTAAAGCCAGCCGAAGGAATAAAATTAAGTAAAATTACAACCTTGCAAAATGATTTAGCCCTAGCTTTAGCTAGTCAGAGTATTAGAATAGAAGCCCCAATTCCAGGCAGATCGTTGGTGGGGGTAGAAATACCAAATCGCAAGAGAGCAATAGTTTGCTTACGAGAGGTTATGGATAATAATGACTTTAAAACTTCCTCAGCTTCTTTATTAATGGCTGTTGGAAAAGATGTAATGGGAAGAGCTTCTTTCTCTGACTTAGGAGAAATGCCGCACTTATTAATTGGTGGAACAACTGGTTCTGGTAAAACAATTGCTCTAAATGCAATCATTATGAGTTTGTTGTATAGGAACAGTCCAGCTGAATTAAAATTAATTTTAGTTGATCCAAAAAGAGTGGAGTTTCCGGTTTATGCTTCACTTCAGCACTTAATGTGTCCAGTAATTTACGATGCTCAGCAAACATTAGTGGCTTTAAAGTGGTTAGTTGGAGAAATGGAACGCCGATTTGTTGTTTTGGCTGAAAATAAAAGCAGGGATATTGGTGGATATAATTTAAGGCAAGAAAAAAAAGGCGAAGAAAAGCTACCCTATATCGCTTTGATTATTGATGAATTAGCTGATTTAATGAGTGTAAAAGGTAAAGAGATAGAATCTTATGTGGTGCGTTTGGCTCAAATGTCTAGGGCTACTGGTATCCACCTCATTTTAGCCACTCAGAGGCCATCAGTAGAGGTTATTACGGGTTTAATTAAGGCAAACATTACTAGTAGAATTGCGCTTAAGGTGGGGTCTTTAGTTGATTCTAGGACTATTTTAGATTCATCGGGTGCAGAAAAGCTTTTGGGTAAAGGAGACCTATTAATTATGAGTAAGGAATACAGTAAGCCAAAAAGAATCCAATGTCCTTATATTTCCGAAAATGAAATTAAAAAAGTAGTTACTTGGCTTGAAGAAAATAACAAACCATCAGAAATAGAAGAAGGTGAAACTAATTATATTGATTTGGGTCAAAGCGAAGCAAATTCTCTTTCAGGAGAATTACAAAAAGCCATGGAAACACCAGAAGCACAAATGGATTCATTTTATTCTAAAGAAGATCCTCTTTTTGAAGAAGCTAAAAGAACGGTTATTACTTCTCGTAAAGCTTCGGCTTCATTATTACAAAGACGTTTAGGGATTGGTTATGCCCGTGCTGCACGTTTAATTGATATTTTAGAAGAGCGGGGGATTGTTGGCCCAGCTGATGGGGCCAAGCCACGAGAAATTCTTGTGAGCGACGAAACCGAATAATAGCAAGCGGTTTCGTTTAATCGTTTGCTTGATATAGTAAATAGGTTTGGTATAATAAAAGAGTAATTATTTAATAAAATAATCATGGCCAGAAAAAAAATAGACGATAAAGAAAAAATAAATTTAGCGGAAGCGATTTCTGAAATCAAAGAAAGATTTGGAGAGGGTTCGATTATGAAATTAAGCGAAGCGCAAAAAGTAAACGTAGATGTAGTTTCTACAGGTTCACTTTCTATTGATTTGGCCCTGGGAGTAATGGGAGTTCCCAGAGGAAGAATTGTTGAGATTTATGGAGGAGAAAGTACGGGTAAAACCACGCTTTCTTTAAATATTTTAGCCGAAGCTCAAAAAAAAGGAGGAGTGGGTGCTTTTGTTGATGCAGAACATGCTATGGATCCTGATTATTCAAAAAGGATTGGTGTTAATGTTGATGAACTTCTTATCTCGCAACCTGATTCAGCAGAACAGGGATTACAAATTGTGGAAACATTAGTGAGAAGCGGAGAAGTAGATGTGATTGTAGTTGATTCTGTGGCAGCTTTAGTGCCCAAAGCAGAAGTTGCTGGCGAAATGGGAGAATTACAAATTGGATTGCAAGCCAGATTAATGTCACAAGCCCTGAGAAAATTATCTGGTATTGTTTCAAAAACCAAAACCATTATTATTTTTATTAACCAAACAAGGATGAAAATAGGGGTTATGTTTGGTAATCCAGAAACAACTCCAGGCGGTTTAGCTTTAAAATTTTATAGCTCTGTGAGAATAGAATTAAGACGTATTGCCCAAATCAAACAAGGGGATAGTATTATTGGAAACAGAATAAGAGCCAAGATTGTTAAAAATAAAGTAGCTGCTCCATTTAAAACTGCTGAATTTGATATTTACTACAACGAGGGTATTTCCAAAATTTCGGAAGTTATTAGCCTTGGAATTAAAAATGGCTTAGTTAAAAAATCAGGAGCATATTTACAATACAAAGATGAGAAATTGGGACAGGGGATGGAAAAGGCCAAAGAGTTTTTGCGAGCCAATCCAAAACTATTAAAGCAAATTAGAGACGAGATAATTAAAGAAGAAATGCTTCAAGCAAAAAATAATAACGCACCCATAAAAGAAGAAAAAGAAACCCCAGCCGAAGCAGAAGAATAGGGTTTTAGGGATAAGCGATATGAGATATGGGAGGGATAAGGGATAAGGGATAAGGGATAAGGGATAAGGGATAAGGGATGAAGAGTGCTTATATTAATTCGTTCGTTCAACGTAGTTTGTCAATAAGCTTTGGACGAAGGCGAGGCTTTTTGAGGATAGACTTTGATTTTTATTAAAACTAAAAAGTGGACGGATGTCCACTTTTTTCTCTTATCCCATAGCCCCTATCCCATAGCCCTAATTATTTATTTTGCTACAAAGGGTAGAAAAGCCATAAAGCGAGCTCTTTTAATTGCTTCGGCAATTTCTCTCTGGTGCTTAGAGCAAGTCCCAGTTTTTTTCTTTGGTTTGATTTTGCCTGATTTAGAAATGTATCGCAACAAAAGAGTGGTGTCGTGAAAATTTATTTCTTGAATATTTTTTTTGCAGAAATAGCAGTACATAAAATTTAGTTAACTTAGTTTAAAAGGGAATATCTTTGATGTCGATTTCTTCGCCATCTTCGATTACAGGAATATCTTCCTCTTCTTCCATTTCTTTTTTATTATTTTTAGCTGATTGTGGTTGAGAAAATTGTCCCGAGCTATATCCTTGACCAGAAGCATTACTGCTTTTTGGCCCCAATTGCATTCCTTCGCCAATTATTTCAGTAGTATATTTTTTAGTGCCAGTAGTTTTATCATCCCAAGATCGATTTTGTATTCTTCCTTCAATCAACACAAGCGAACCTTTAGTTAGGAATTGTGAAGCAATTTGAGCTAATCTTTGCCAGAGAACAATTCGGTGGAATTGACTGTCTTCTTGCTTTTGTCCGGCTTTATCTTTCCAAACTCTATTTGTGGCTAAAGAAAAAGTGCAGACATTTTGTCCAGAAGGAGTAGTCCTTGATTCTGGATCACTCGCTACTCTTCCCAATAAAAATACTTTGTTTAGGTTCATATATTTTTTACCCTGTTAAATAATTTTACTTCGTAAAATTAAAATTTTAATGAAGTTAAAATTTTATTTAACAGGGTGAACCCGATTAAATAATTTAACTCAGGCGAACTTATTTTATTTATTAATGACCGGGTTTACCCGGTTAAATAATTTTACTTTGTAAAATTGCGATTTTAGCTTTGGCTAAAATCGGATTTAACTGGGGCTATTCTCCCAACATTTCGTTTAATTTTTCTTCCACTTGTTCAAATTCAACTTTCTGTTTATGTGGTTCGTTAGCTTTGGATTGGGTTTCAATTTTATTGGCCTCATCCTCTGCTTTGGCAGTAGCCACTCTTTGGCGAGATTTTTTAATTTTAATCTCTTCTTTTTTTAGAATTAGATGCCTAAGCACGTTTTTGTTTTCCTTGATTTGTTTTTCAATTTCAGAAACAAGGGTTTTTTTAACAACCTCTTTCTTTGGATATAAAGTGACAAAGGAAAACCAGGCCTCTTCTTGCTTTAAAATAGGATAGGCAAGCTTTTTCATTTCTATCTTTCTTTCAGAGCTGATTTTTCCATTGTTTTGTAAGAAAGATTCAAGCTTAACTATTTCAGCATTAGCTTCTTCGGCCGATAGTTTAGACGATAAAAGCACGTTTATTTCGTAAAATGACATAGCGTATTATTTAATTTATCTTTGTCCTTCAACTCGCTTATTGCGAAGGCGAGCTTTGTGAAGGGTTAACAAGGTATCAATAATATAGCAATTTTATAGGTTTTGGTCAAATC
>ENA-UOWO01002271-UOWO01002271.1-activated-sludge-metagenome-genome-assembly--contig:-NODE-2271-length-24098-cov-5.204384_pt1 | contig 24098 bp, 16 predicted proteins | sample MGYA00238148_ERZ761564 | MGnify/ENA primary metagenome ERZ761564 (study PRJEB28885, sample SAMN05720194) | activated sludge metagenome | isolation source: Anaerobic digester | place: USA... | reverse complement strand
TGATCAAAATACCGTGGAGCCACCAGACCCGCCAAGAGTCCGATGATCACGATGACAACGAGCAACTCCAGCAAGGTGAATCCACGCGCTTGCTTCGGTTTCAACACTGAAAAGTAACGCAACTTCACTGTAAGCCCCTAAAAGTCCTGTCCCCCGACCCGCGATGACAGGGCGGGTGGATTCAATATAGGCGGCCACCTTAAGAGTTTCTTAAAATTCTGGGTATCTGCCCTACCTGGATGGGTGGGTGTGAAATATTTGACGCGCGAGCTGATTTTTATGGAACCCCGGCGAAAGAGGCGGTGCGACGCTTGACAGTGATAGAGATTTGTAGCCGAATTGGGTGAATTAAAGAGGCTTTTTGACGGACTCTTCAAGACCCGGACACCTGATTTACTTCTCTTTTTCTAAGCAGAATTCGATCCGATCATGGCATCCAATAAAACCGTTAGTCAGCTGTGCAGGTCTGCCGTATTCTGTGGAGTTGCTACTATGTCTGTGCAAGTGTATGGACAGGTCTATGTGAATAACACGTCCAATGGCGGCGCTGTTGTACTTTCCAATTTTCAGTCGCAGGAAACTCCCGAATTGCTGCTGGCGTTACCGGTTTCTGAAAATGATGTGAGAGCGCCAGCAGTTGTCAAACCAGCGCCCCGGCAGACTTCGGGCATTTCTGCCAAAGCAGCAGGCATGCTCGGAATGATTGACTCAGTCGCGAACAGCCTCAATGTGGCGCCAAGGTTGATTCATGCTGTCATTTCTGCTGAGTCAAATTACGAGCCGAAAGCCGTCTCACCGCGCGGCGCCATCGGTCTGATGCAACTGATGCCGGCGACGGCAAGACGATTTGGCGTGAACGATCCCTTTGTCGAGAGGGACAACGTTTTTGCGGGCGCCAGTTATTTGAAATGGCTGATGGGTTATTTCAGTGGAGACGTTGAATTGGTACTCGCAGCTTATAACGCTGGCGAACAGGCTGTTGTCAAGGCTGGGCGCAAGGTGCCGCAGTACCCTGAGACGCAGGCCTATGTTCGTCGCATCATGGCAGATTTACAATCAACGGGGTCCTTGCCGCTTTGACTGACTTCTCTCGTATGCTCTAGAGTTCTTCACTTCGCAAGCGCGTCAGGAAGTTATGCCAACCGGCGCAAATTGACTTGCGCCCGCAACCCTCCGAGAGGTGAATCCAATAATTCTATTTTGGCCTTGTGCAGCTCGGCTACCTGCGCCGCAATGGACAGTCCCAAGCCTACGCCATCAGAACCACTTTTCCCGAGACGATTAAATTTTTCAAATGCGCTCTCGCGCGCCTGGACTGGAATGCCTGGACCTGTGTCGTCGATGGTCAGCATCACATTGTCGCCTTGGCGTCGGGTCCGCACGTCGACACTGCCGCCTTCAGGGCAGTAGAGAATTGCGTTGGCAATCAGGTTTCGCATCAGCATGTAAATGGCGAAGTCCAGACCTTGTATCTGATCTTCAGCAAACTCCACGCTTAACTTTACGTTCCTGGATTTTGCCTTTGGAGCGAGTTCGTCCATCACCTGCTCATAGATGTTGGACAGGCTGACCGGTAAGCTGCTCCATTCAATATCTCCGCCGGTACTTTCCACTTTAGCCAGATCGATCAGTTGCTCAATTACCCGTTTTGCCTTATCCACGCCGAGAAGCACGGAGTTCAGGGAGTCGTGAAGTTCAGAGGGATCCGTGGCTTTGCTGGCAATTTGGGCTTGTGCACGTATGCCAGCCAGGGGCGTCCTCAGTTCATGAGCGGCGACGGAAGTAAACCGATGTTCTACCGACATGGCATGGCTGGCTCGCCTGAAAAGTGAGTCGAGTGATTGAACGATCGGCAGAATCTCGCGCGGCGGATTTTCTACAATCGTTGTTGTGACGTCCCCTGGGCCACGGGCCTGCAAGTTGGCCGCCAGACGGTCTAGCGGCCGAAAGGTACTCTTCAGCAACAACTGGATGACAAACAAAACGATTCCCAGTGGAAGCAAAATGAAAGCGAGATACTTGCCAGCAATCAGACTGATTTGAACCATACGCTCGGGCGTGCGTTCTGCAACCTGTACGATTATTTCCCGATCTGGTGTAGCCGCGACATACACCGTGAAGTCTTCGTTCTGGATTTTGATCTGGTTGTGCCCGGAAAAATCGAGAGGCATCAACGGCTGCGACCCGGGCACGTTAAAACTTCGGAGCAAGCTGGATCCATTGTGTATCCAGACCTGGTATTTGTTTGGGCCAACCTCCGGAAAATCCTCATTTAACTGAGAGTCTGATGTCGGACTGGCCTCAGACTTTCTGGCGAGATTATTTTTTGCCGACTGAAGAATTTCCAGCGCGAGGCGTTCAACGCGTTCTTCAGTGAGGTGGTCGTCTTCAACAGCTGCAGCGCGATACATGCCGACGCTACCAAACAGCAGCCCGGTAACCATTGCGAAAGCCGATATCAACCCTACTCTGGTCTGCAGCGACCAGGTTGACGAAATTTCAGGCATGTTGCGCGGCTGCAGACAATGTCTTGTCCAGCGGCGCTACGTGATGATTGGGCGGAGTATGGAGTGACGGCGCCAACTGATGCAACGGAGCAATCTGGTAGCCGGCTCCGCGAACGGTGTGAATCAGATGGGCGCCAAATTTGCGACGAAGCATATGAACATAAACTTCGATTGCATTGCTCTCGACTTCCTGACCCCATCCATAAAGCGCCTCTTCAATTTGAGCGCGCGTCAGTACCTGATTTTTCCGGCGAACGAGAACTTCCAGCACCCAGAATTCCCGATGTGTCAATGAAATGGGTTCGCCACCCCAAGTCGCTCCAAATCTGAGGGGGAACAGCGTCAAGGGGCCATGGACAGAGGCGCCGGCATCAGCATCTTCAGTGGGCAACCGGCGAAGCAGGGACCGAATCCTGGCAGACAACTCATCCAGATCAAAGGGTTTGACGAGGAAATCATCCGCGCCCATATTCAGCAAGGTAACCTTGTCCTGGATACTTCCCCGGGCAGTGACCACGATTACCGGGATGTGCGGGTTCTTGGCACGCAAACGCTGCAGGAGAAATTCGCCACTGTCGTCGGGAAATCCCAAATCCAGAATCACGAAGTCGTAGTGGTGGCTGGCGATAGCGCTGTCAAAGTCACGACCCGTTTTAACCCAGTCCACCGCAAATCCCGAGCGGCAGGTCGTCTTGTAGACCGCGTCCCCCAGTACGGCGTCGTCTTCAGCGAGCAGGATTCGCACGGCAGTCCCTCAATAAACAAGAAGTATGTAAACAATTGTCTACTTGATCGCCCACTTCACAATAGTCCGTTCGGACTAATGCCCGGGATTTCCGTGACAAAATCCGCGAAAATCCGGACAGGGAGCTTTGACCTGTTCGATTTCGGTTTGCAGATGCTTGCCAGCCCGGTTTCAGATCGGTTTCATGAGATTGAAAAACACAGATGTCGATGCTGAACGCGATCAAATTGCGACCTTTCCTGCCGCGGGCGATGGGCGTCGGATTTTTGCTGCTTTGGGGCCTGATCACCCTGATGGTCTGGGCTAATTGGCGTGTCGAAAGTACCCTGATTGAAGAAAAAATCGGAAACGATGCCAATGCCGCCTTGCAGAGCAAGGCTATGGAAATCGAAGGCGCTCTCAAGCGGACTTATCACACCATCAGGACCATTTCGCTACTGCCCGGGGTACGGGTCAGTCCGCAGGTCAACCGCACGTCAGCAGATCAGGATGTGGTGGCCCTGGGTCGTATGTCTTCGACGGACTTTGAAACCGTGCAGCAGCTTTACAACCACATTGCTGCATCAGTATCCGTATCGGAGGTCTACATCGTTCATGACGGCTTCCGGCCGGAATTGGGACAGGTTCCTTTTGCCATGTTCGATCAGGTCATTGTCGATCGAATCAACCGCGCAACAGCGTTGAACAATGTCAATAATGGTTCGGCCGACAGTCCGGAGCAGGACGAAAGCGAGGAATACCTCGATTACGTTCGGCAGCTGGCTTACTTTCGCACCAGCAACCCGGCCATGCCCGCCGACGGGCTGGACGGCATCGTTCCTGTGAACTCGGGACTTTTGCGCACCTGTGACAACTCGCAGTACACCTCGGTCCGGCGCGGAGACGTGAGAAACACGTATGGATTTTCCATGTCAGTGCCGATTTTTGATTTGTACAGCCGCCGCTTCAAAGGGCTTGTGACCGCGGTACTGCGGAGCAATGTGCTCGAAGCGATATTGATTGGCATGCCCGAGGTTCCCCTGACGGATGCCGAGCGCGTGGCGATGCTGGCGAACAAGGCATCTTCTGCACAATCCGGGCCGGTTAATTTCGTTTTGCAGGATACGCGCTCTGGCATACGCATCCATGACCGGCGTAACTTGCAGTTGGCGAAGGGCGACCTGGATGGCGGGTTGGTTGCACACCAAAGTACTGTGACGCTGGAGCTGGCGGGTGAACACAACTGGGTGATGAGCAACTACGTCTCGGTCGCAACGCTTGACCAGGCACTAGCCCCGGGACGCGAGGCAGCCATTGGGCAGGTGGCCGTGTTGAGCGTGATCCTGGTCTTGTTCTGGTGGTCGCTACGCACCATGCTCAGGCGCCAGCATCGTGCGACCCAGAAGATACGCGTTCTGGCTGAAGAGCTGGATACGTCGGCACAAAACCTGACGAGAGCGCGAACCGAATTTCAGGCAACGCTGGACGCCATTCCAGACCTTTTGTTTGAGCTCGGACTGACGGGAAAAATATTCGACTGCAATTCCCGCAGTGCCGATCCGTTGATACCGTCAGGCATGCCATTTGTAGGAAGAACGGTTTCCGAGGCCATGCCGCCAGCGCTGGCAACCGTGTTTCTGGCCGCACTGACGGAGGCCAACGCCAATGGCGCGTCCACGGGTCGTCAGTGTGAACTGATTCTTGCGCAAGGTAACCGGTGGTTTGAATTGTCAGTGTCCCCCAAAACCAAATCCCAGGGGGATGAACCCCGGTTTGTTGCCCTCGTGCGTGACATCACGGACCGGCGCGCCGCTGAGGACCAGATTCAAAGTCTTGCTTTTTATGATGCGTTAACCCGCTTGCCCAATCGCCGCCTGCTGATGGACCGCCTGAAGCATGCCCTGGCCTCCGGGACACGTCGCCCGAACAAAAGGGGACTGCTGTTCGTTGACCTGGACAACTTCAAATCGGTTAACGAAGCGCTGGGCCATGATGCCGGAGATCTGCTGCTGCAGCAGGTCGCAAAGCGACTCACCGCCTGTATTCGCGAAGGCGACACGGTCGCCCATCTGGGCGGGGACGAATTCGTGGTGATGCTGGAAGAGTTGGCCGAAGACAGCGCAGATGCTGCGATGCAGACGGAAAGTGTGGGTGAAAAAATCCTGTCTTCACTCGGCAAACCCTATCAGTTCGCGGGCTACACGCACAACGGCTCGGCCAGCATCGGCGCGACGCTGTTCGGGGACTCGCAGGAGAGTTTTGAAGAGCCATTGAAGCGTGCCGATTTCGCGATGTGCCAGGCCAAGGCGGCAGGCCGCAACACCCTGCGATTTTTTTACGGGTAGGCCACAACCTTCATTTGCCCAGCTTGAGCAAACCCGTTGACAGCGCCGTGCCGCAAATGATGATCACGCCGCAGACCAGCATCCACAGAGTGAGTTGTTCGCCCAGAAACAGTCCGCCGTAAGTCAGCGCAAACACGGGTACGACGAATGTGACGGCCAATGCCCGGGCAGGCCCGGCGCGTTCAATCAGCCGGAAGTACAGGATGTAGGCCACACCCGTGCACACCACGCCCAACGCCAGTAGCGCCAGCCATGGCTTCAGGCCGGGTGTCTGCACTGGCCAGAACCAGAGCGTGGGCAGGGCCAGTCCCATGCTCGCGCCGATCTGGCTGCCGGTGGCCGTGGCCAGCGGGTGCACGCCGGTCAGGTACCGCTTGGTGAAACTGGCTGCAAACGCGTAGCAAACGGTCGCCAGCAGGCATGCCAGCACGGCCCAACCGGTACCACCCGGTTTGAAACTGGCCTTTTCGCCCGCCAGCAGAATGACGCCGCCGAAACCGATCAACAGCCCCAGAATGCGCGAATTGCCCGGCCGGTCTTTCAACCACAGCCAGGCAATGACGGCACCAAACAGTGGCACCGTGGCATTCAGGATGGACGTGAGCCCGGTGGTGATAGAGAGCACGGCATAGGAAAACAGCGCGAACGGGATGCCGGAATTCAGCAAACCAATGAACAGGATGGCGCCGGCCTTGCGCTGGAGTTCGCCCCAGCGCCCGCTGAACCACAGGATGGGCGTCAGAAACGCGGCAGCAATGGCCACCCGCAGCCCGGCGGTGGCGAAGACGCCGAACTCGGCAGCGCCCATGCGCATGAACAAAAAGGACGCGCCCCACATGGCGGCGAGGGCAACAAAGTCGATCAGGATGGATTTTTTCATGCAGTTCTGCTGGTTTCGGGCCGGGCGTGCTCCAGTTTGAGCAAAGCGGTTTTCCGGTCCAGCCCGCCTGCGTAACCGGTGAGTGAACCGTCGGCGCCCAGCACGCGATGACAGGGAATGACGATACTCACCGGGTTGCGCCCCACGGCCGACCCCACGGCGCGCACCGCCGCCGGGTTGGCAATCTGCCGGCCAATGTCGCCGTAACTGGTGGTCTGACCCTGCGGAATTTTAAGCAGCGCATGCCAGACCGATTGTTGAAATAAAGTGCCGCCATTGATGTCCAGAGGGAGATCAAAACGACTGCGCCGGCCGGCAAAATAATCGGTGAGTTGCTGCCGGGCGATCACCAGAACCGGGTGTTGGTCGTTCACAGGCCAGCTGGCGATATCCGGGTGATGGCGCTGGCCTTCGAACCAGACTCCGGCCAGGCCCGTGTCGGTGGCGGCCAGCGTCATGCGGCCCAGAGGGCTGGTGAACGAGCTTTTGACTATCGAAGGATGGAATTTCATAAAACACTCCAATTTAGTGGTCGTTTTAGTGGTCATTTAGGGCTCTAGCCCTCGTCGGATATGCGCGAGTAGCTACCGTTTTTGTAGCAACCGGCAAGGTGCTCCATGCCCGGATGACGGCATAGCTGCGCCAGGGGCGCCAGATCTGCGACGCAGCCTCGGCCGCACGCGCCGGATTTTTTTCTTCCTGCACACCCAGCGCCTTGTGCAGCGCCACGTCGCCTGCCGGAAAGGCGTCTGGCCAGCGCAACGCCCGAATGGCGATGTATTGCGCGGTCCAGTCACCGATACCCGGCAGCGCTTTGAGCGCCGCAACCGTGGCGGGCACATCCGCTCCGGCGTGCAGTTGCAGACGCTTGTCGGCAACGGCCTGCGCAATGGCGACGATGGCGGCCTGGCGCTGTTTCACGATGCCCAGTGAACCCAGCGCGTCTCCGCTGGCCGCAGCCAGAACGGTCACTGCGGGAAACAACCGCGTCAGTTCGGGGTGGGGCGTGTCGATGGGTTCACCAAAGGTGTTCACCAGCCGCTGGGCCAGTGTGCGCGCCGCGGCGACCGTGATTTGCTGGCCGAGCACGGCGCGCACGGCCAGCTCGTAGCCGTCCATCGTGCCCGGCACACGCAGGCCGTCGCCGTCGGGGAAACTGCCGTGCAGCGCAGGGTTGATGGCATGGGGATCGGCGTCCAGATCAAACGCAGCGCGTACCCGGCGGATCACCAGCGGCAGCACCTCGCGCAGCGAATCGCTGACCTGCAGTACCAGCTGACACCGCACGGTGTCGAAGTCGGTAATCAGCCAGCCCGCATGCATTTTGCCGCCAAATTGAGTGCTAAATGTCCTTCCAGCCCTTTTGTAATGTGCGTGAGTAGCTACGAATTCAATAGCATTCATGCTGCGTTTACCGATGAATGCCAGCATCGCATCCACGTCATAGGGTGGCCGGTAACCCAGCTTGACGATGATGCCTTGACCACTCGCCGGCGTGCCCGCGCGGCGCAGCTGCGTGGGATTGAGCTGGTAGTGCGCCACAAACGCCGCGTTGAACCGGCGTACGCTGGCAAAGCCGCTGGTCAGCGCAATCTGGGTGATGGGCAGGTTGGTGTCGGCCAACAACTGCTTGGCGGTGAGCAGGCGGCGCGTCTGCAGGTATTGCAGTGGTGACACACCGAATTGCGCCTCGAAAATCCGCCGCAGATGGCGGTCGCTCACGCCGAGCCGGTCTGCCAGTGTCTGTACCGATAAGGCGTCTGGTCCCCAGGCCTCGGGTTCGTCCAGCAACCGGGCAGCCTGATGCGCCAGGATGTAGGACGCGTCCTGAATTGACCACACCACGGAATGGGGTGCCAGCTCGGGGCGGCAACGCAGACAGGGGCGGAATCCCGCATTTTCCGCCTGGGCGGCATGGTCGAAGAAGCGGCAGTTTTCGCGTTTCGGGGTTTTGACGCTGCATACGGGGCGGCAATAGATGCCGGTGGATGTGACGCCGGTGAAAAAGCGGCCGTCAAACCGCGCGTCACGCGCTTTCAGGGCGAGGTATCGGGCGCTCTGTATCGCGTCCGGAGCGTCTGGGGCTTGCGGATGGACGTGGGCTGTTTGAGCTGACATGCGGCCGATGATACGCCGCAGAGCGGGAATGACTAGCCGTTTTCGGACATGTTCCCGCAGGCCAAAATCCGGCTACCCCGTGTCAGCCGTGACAGCCGTATCAGTCACGCCGATAGAGTTTGCACAGCCGGACCAGCCGTTGCGCGTGTTCGGGCTTCACCTGGTCCCAGCTGAAGCGCCACTCCCAATACCCTTCGCCCACACCGGGCAGGTTCATTCGGCTTTGTCCGCTTAAGCCCAGTACGTCCTGCATCGGGTGAATGGCCGTGTCGGCCACGCTGGCGCAGGCGGTGCGGATCAGTTCCCAATGAATCTCGGGCTCGTCTTCTGGCCGCAGTGACAGGTAGTCGCGGACATGCTGGCGTTCGGCATCCGATGCTTCCTGCCACCAGCCTTGACTGGTGTTGTTGTCATGTGTGCCGGTGTACACGACGGTGTTGGCGTCGTAGTTGTGAGGCAGATAGCTGTTGTCGTTGCTGCCGCCAAACGCGAAGTGCAGGATGCGCATGCCGGGCAGGTCAAACTGGCGGCGCAAATCGGTCACGGCGGGCGTGAGCAGTCCCAGATCTTCGGCAATGATGGGCAAGTCGCCCAATGCGGCACGGATGGCATCAAACAGCGCTGCCCCCGGCCCGGTGAGCCAGCGGCCGTGGACGGCGGTGGGCTCTCCGGCCGGGATTTCCCAATAGTCGGCAAAACCACGAAAGTGGTCGATGCGCACGATGTCCACCAGCTCGAACGTGCGGCGTATGCGTTGCACCCACCAGGAGTAGTTTTCGGCGGCGTGGGCGCGCCATCGGTACAGCGGGTTACCCCAGCGCTGGCCGGTGGGGCTGAAATAGTCTGGCGGTACACCGGCTACCACCAGCGCGCGGCCCTTCGCATCCAGTTCAAACAATTCCGGGTGCGCCCAGACTTCAGCGCTCTGGTAAGCGATGAAGATGGGTGCGTCACCCACGATCTTTACGCCGCGCTCGTTGGCGTAGGCCTTCAGTCGCCGCCACTGCCGGAAAAAACACCACTGGCAAAACGTCCAGAAAGCCACACGTCGGGCGTATTGATCCTTAGCAGCTTGTAGCGCCGCGGGTTCGCGTTGCGCGAGTGGAGCAGGCCAGTCACACCAGTCGCGCCAGCCGTGAGCATCAGCCAGTGTCATGAACAGGACGTAATCGGCCAGCCAGTCACCTTGTGATGCCGTGAACGCCACCAGATCAGCGCGCTCCTGGGTGGATGCGGTCAAGGCAAACTGGTTTGCTGCCCGCTCAAGGCGGGTCATTCGCCAGGGGACTACCGCGGCGAAATGCTGGCGCTCATCCGCGAAGGCTGGATCTGGCTCCAGATCGGTTGCGCTGAGCCAGCCACGTTGATGCAATTCGGTCAGATCAATCAGCAGCAGGTTGCCCGCGAAGGCGGAGCTGCTCATGTAGGGCGAGTTGCCCGGACCGATTCCGCCCAGCGGCAGGATTTGCCACAGCTTTTGCCCGGCACCCGCCCGCCAGTCCACGAAATGATAGGCCGCAGGGCCTAAATCGCCAGAGCCGTGGGGGCCCGGCAGGCTGGTAGGGTGCAGCAGGATGCCGCTGACTCTGGGCAGTTTCATGTTTACAGTCCCTTGATCGATGCACCCGCTGCTGCCAGCACCACCAGGCTGTGTGCCGGCAGGCTGAATGGCACCTCACCCTGGCCATGCCAGGTTGCCAGCCCACGCGGATGGACGGTGTCGAGCACCGCCTGCCAGACCCCGGCGGGCAACATGAAGGGGTGGTCGGAGTATTCAGGGTTGACCAGCAGCAGCAGCGGTGCCCTGGCACCTCCAGGCCGACCAATCAGGCAGCCCATCACATGCGAGGAAGGGTCCTGCCACGCGAGACCCTGGAGCGGGCTGCCGTCGGGTTGCAGCCAGGCCAGATCATGCAGGCCCAGCGGATCCGTCAAACCGCTGTACCAATGATTGGCGAAAGGCATGGCTTCCCGGCGCAGGGTGATCACACGGGCGGTGAACGCGATCAGGTCTGCATCTGCATGCGCCCAGTTGATCCAGGTGGTTTCGTTGTCCTGGCAATAGGGGTTGTTGTTGCCCCTCTGGGTATGACCCAACTCATCGCCTGCACACAGCATGGGCGTACCCTGTGCCAGCAGCGTGGTGGCCAGCAGTGCGCGTTGAAGGCGACCACGCAAGGCATTAACGACCGGCTTTTTGGTGGGGCCTTCGACACCACAGTTGTAGCTGAGGTTGTGGCCGTGCCCATCGCGGTTGTTTTCTCCGTTGGCCTGGTTGTGACGGTTGTTGTAGCTGACCAGATCATGCAGCGTGAAGCCGTCATGCGACACCACATAGTTGACCGATTCCGCAGGCGCACGCTGACGCGGCTGGTACAGATCAGACGAGCCACATAGTCGCAAGGCGAAATCGCCGCGCGTACTGGCGGGTCGATCAGAGTGAATCCAGAACCGGCGCATGGCATCACGAAAGTGATCGTTCCACTCCAGCCATCCACGCGGAAACTCGCCGACCTGGTAGCCACCGGGTCCAATGTCCCAAGGCTCGGCAATCATCTTGACCCGTGACAACACGGGGTCTTGAGCGAGGGCTGTGAAGAAGGCGCCGTCCCGGCTGAAACCTTGATCGCCCCGGCCCAGCACCGGGGCCAGATCGAACCGGAACCCATCCACATGCATGTCGCTGACCCAATACCGCAGGCTGTCCAGAACCAGTTGCAACACACGGGGCTGGCGAATGTCCAGCGTATTGCCGCAACCGGTGTGGTTCTCATAGTGATCGCGGGAATCGGGTGGCAGACGGTAATAGCTGGCGTTGTCCAGTCCCCGGAAGCTCAAGGTCGGCCCGTTCTCGTCTGACTCTGCCGTGTGGTTGTACACGACGTCCAGCAGCACCTCAATGCCCGCGCTGTGCAATGCCTTGACCATGGCACGAAACTCGTCACGGCCCGTTTGCCCTTGACCCGCACTTGCCAACCCCGGGTTGACGCAAAAAAAGCCGAGGGTGTTGTAACCCCAGTAGTTGTGCAGACCCAGCTTGTGCAGCCGTTCCTCATCCAGGCACAAATGCACAGGCAGGAGACTGACGGCGGTGACACCCAGCAGTTTCAGGTGCCGGATGGAAGCCTCATGTGCGAGGCCGGCATAAGTGCCCCGCAGAGCGGGCGGAATGTGGCTGTTGAGACGACTAAAGCCCTTGATGTGTACCTCGTGAATGACCGTGCCGGCCAGTGGCGTACGTGGCGCCCGGTCATCTTCCCAGTCATAGGTTTCATCCACAACGCGTGCTTTAAGCGCAAAGCTGGCGTTGTCCCGTGCATCCGGGTGTAGCGGAAGCTTGCGGTCACCGCCAAAGTGCTCATCACGCCATTCGAATGATCCGACCACCTCACGGGCATAAGGATCCAGCAGCAGCTTCGACGCGTTGAACCGATGCCCGCGATCAGGCCGCCAGGGCCCGTAAGCCCGCAATCCGTAGACCAGACCGGGTCGCGCGTCGGGCAGGTAGCCGTGCCATACGTCACTGGTATGGGAGGGCAGGGCATACCGGGCGACTTCTTGCTCCCCAGCCGTGTCAAAAAGACATAACTCCATCTTGTGGGCATGCGCCGAGAAGACTGCAAAGTTGATGCCCTTGCCGTCCCAATGTGCGCCCAACGGCCACGGTTGGCCTGACAGCAGCTTCAGGCCTTCCATTCGAGCATCACGGTAGCAAGGGGCGGCAGGTCCAGCAGCACAGACCAGGGCTTGCCGTTCCAGGCCACCTGTTGCGCAGTAGCAATGCCCAACGGTGTTCCGACGTTACTGCCGCCATAGTGTGCGGAGTCGGTGTTTAGCCGCTCGCGATAGGAGCCCGGCTGGGGCACACCCAGTCGATAGCCTTTCTGAACCACAGGAGTGAAATTGCAGACAACGACCATAGAGGTGCGATCATCCAGTCCGTGGCGGATGAAGCTCAGAACCGACCGATCAGCGTCGTTGTGTTCAATCCATTCAAAGCCACCTGACACAAAATCCAGGCTGTACAACGCGGGTGTATCCCGGTACAGGTGATTGAGATCACGCATCAAACGCTGAACGCCCTGATGCATGTGAGTATCGGGCCCTTCATCGAGTAAATGCCAGTCCAGGCTCTGGTCATGATTCCACTCGCGCTGCTGGGCGAATTCGCAGCCCATGAAAAGCAGCTTTTTACCTGGATGACCAAACATGAACCCAAAATAGGCCCGCAGATTGGCAAACTGTTGCCAGCGGTCGCCCGGCATCTTGTTCAGCAGGGAACCCTTGCCATGCACGACTTCGTCATGGGAGATTGGCAGAACGAAGTTTTCATTGAAAGCGTAGACCAACCCAAAAGTCATCTCGCCATGGTGGTGCTTACGATGAACGGGGTCGCGCGCCATGTAGGCGAGCGTGTCGTGCATCCAGCCCATGTTCCATTTGTAATGAAAACCCAGACCACCCGCGTATGTCGGGCGTGAAACTGCCGGGAAAGCGGTGGATTCTTCAGCCAGCGTGATGGCCTGGGGTCGCTGGTCTGCAACGACCTCATTGACGCGCTTGAGAAACGAGATCGCCTCCAGATTTTCCCTGCCGCCGTGCGCGTTTGGAATCCATTCACCCGCCTTGCGACTGTAGTCACGGTAGAGCATGGAGGCAACAGCGTCGACGCGAAGACCATCCACCCCAAAACGCTCCAGCCAGTAAAGACCGTTGCCGACCAGAAAGTTGCGTACTTCGGTGCGCCCCAGGTTGTAGATCAGGGTGTTCCAGTCGTTATGGAACCCCTCGCGCGGGTCGGCGTATTCGTAAAGGTGGGTTCCGTCGAAGTTGCCCAGACCGTGCGCATCGGTTGGAAAGTGCGCGGGTACCCAGTCCAGCAAAAGCCCGATGCCCTCCGCATGACAACGTGCGACAAAACGGACAAACCCCGATGCGTCGCCATACCGTGCAGTTGGCGAATACAGTCCAACCGGTTGGTAGCCCCATGAGCCATCAAACGGGTGTTCGCTAATCGGTAACAGTTCCAGATGGGTGAAACCCATGTCTTTGGCGTAGGGCACGAGTGAATCTGCGAGTTCGTCCCAGTCGAGCCAACGGCCTGGGCCACCGATAGTTTCATCAGCGATTCGGCGCCAGGAGCCCAAATGCACTTCATAGATGCTCATCGGGGCATCCAGCGCGTTGGCGCGCTGCCGCGCTACAGACGGCGGAACCCTCTGGGGCATGGCGGCAACCACGCTGGCTGTGGCAGGTCTCAACTCAGACCGCAGCGCATAGGGGTCTGCCCGGGCCGGCAATACCGCGCCATCGCGAGATCGGATTTCAAACTTGTAAAGTGCCCCTGCCGTCACGCCAGGCAAAAACAGCTCCCAGACGCCACATTCGCGGCGCAAACGCATGGGGTGACGTCGACCGTCCCAGTGATTGAAAGTCCCCACGACGCTGACGCGAGATGCGTTGGGCGCCCATACTGCAAAACGGGTTCCGGATACGCCGTCCAGTTCCAGGAGCCTGGCACCCAACACTTCATACGGGCGCAGATGGGTGCCTTCACCCAACAGCCAGACGTCCATATCGCTTAAAACAGGCGGAAACCGGTAGGGGTCTTCCATGACCACTTCGCTACCATCCGCCCAACGAACATGGAGGCGATAGGTCGAGTGCAACGCTGCAGTGAGCACACGCTCAAAAAAGCCGTCGTCGTGCCGTTTGGCCAGCGTGGCCAGCACCCGGCCTGAATCGGTGTCAATCACCAGTACTTGTTGCGCGCCTGGCATGAACGCCCGCACGGATACCCGACCGTCTGGCATTCGATGCGGCCCCAGCACGGAGAAGGGGTCGTCATGACTGGCGTCACAAACGCGTTCGATATCCTGTTGATTGAGCATGACAGTGAACCTCTAGTCGACCTCGGAGGCTAGATACTAGTAGGTATCCGGTTCAATGTGCCAGATTTGCCGGGCATATTCACGAATGGTCCGGTCCGACGAAAAGACGCCCATACCGGCCACGTTGGCGATGGCCTTTGCGCACCACTGTGCGGGAGAGCGGTAGAGTTCGTCAACGCGTGACTGCGTCGCTACATAAGAGGCGTAGTCGGCCAGCAGCATGTAGTGGTCGCCTCCCCACAGCAGCGAATCAACCAACTGCCGATAGCGCCCTGGCTCGCCAGGTGAAAAATGACCGCCCGCTACTGCGTCCAGTACCGATTTCAAGGCAGGCGTATTGTCATAGTGCCTCATGGGCTGATACCCGCTTTGGCGTTGAGCTAGTACCTCAGGTGTTTTGAGGCCAAATATGAAAATATTGTCATCACCAACGTTTTGCCGGATTTCAATGTTGGCGCCATCGTCAGTACCAATCGTCAGCGCGCCGTTGAGTGCCAGCTTCATGTTGCCGGTGCCTGAAGCCTCGGTGCCAGCCGTTGAGATCTGCTCCGACAGGTCAGCGCCCGGCATGATGATCTCGGCCACTGAAACGCCGTAGTTCGGGATGAAAACGAGTTTGAGTTTGTCCCCTACGGCAGGATCGTTGTTGACGACGGAACCCACGTCATGAATTAGCCGGATAATCGACTTGGCTGTGTGGTAGCTCGAGGCCGCCTTGCCGGCAAAGATGACGGTGCGCGGGACCCAGTTTGCTCCCGGGTTGGCCAGGATGGCTTGATAGCGCGTGATGACGTGCAATACGTTGAGAAGTTGACGCTTGTATTCGTGGATGCGCTTGACCTGCACGTCAAACAGGCTGTCCGGACTGACCTTGATGCCGGTGGTGCGCTCAATGTATTTGGCCAAACGGACTTTGTTAGTACGTTTGATGGCCATGAATTTGTCAGCAAATCCCGCGTCATCCCGGTGGGCACTCAGGCGTTTAAGCTGATCGAGGTCAAGCCGCCATGAATTTCCCAAAGTCTGGTCTATCAGTGCAGCCAGCCCCGGGTTGGCCTGCGACAACCATCGACGCGGCGTCACGCCATTCGTCATGTTAGTGAACCGTTCCGGCCAGAGAAAAGCGAAATCGGCAAAAATGGTTTGAACCAGCAATTCGGAATGCAATGCCGATACGCCATTGACCTTGTGGCTGCCCACAATAGACAGGTGGGCCATCCGGACCCGCCGCTCACCGTTTTCATCAATGAGCGAAAGACGCGCCAGAAATTCATGATCATCGGGGCGTCGACGGGCCGCAATATCCAGAAATTCCTTGTTAATACGGAAAATGATCTCGAGGTGGCGTGGCAGTACATGCTGCATCAACCCGACTGGCCAAGTTTCCAGCGCTTCCGGCATCAATGTGTGGTTGGTGTACGAGAATGTTTTGCAGCATAGGGCCCACGCCTGGTCCCACGGCATGTCATGGTCATCGCACAGAACACGCATCAACTCGGCTACCCCGATCGCCGGATGAGTGTCGTTGAGGTGAATGGCTACTTTGTCGGCCAGATTGTCAAGTGACGGGTACTCTCTGAGATGACGGTGTACCAGGTCCTGAATAGATGCTGCTACAAAGAAATACTCCTGCTTCAATCGCAGCTCGCGTCCGGCGGGCGTACTGTCATTGGGGTAAAGCACCCAGGAAATATTTTCGTATTCGTTCTTCGCGCTGGCTGCGCGTGCATAGTCGCCGGTGTTGAATGCACCCAGGTCAATGTGCGCCGGCGCGACGGCCTTCCACAGGCGCAGCGTACTGACTTTCTCGGAGCCGTGGCCCGGAATCACCATGTCATAGGCTTTGGCGCCCACTTCTCCCGCGCTCTGCCAAATGGCTTTGCCACTTACGTGCTCAACCCAGCCACCAAAACGCACCGGATACATGATGTCAGCGCGCGGGAATTCCCAAGGCGTACCGTCTTGCAGCCAGGGGTCGGGATACTCCGTCTGGCACCCACCCTGGATATCTTGCGCAAACATGCCATATTCGTAGCGAATACCATAGCCAAATGATGGCAGGCCCACGGTGGCCATGGAATCAAGGAAGCAGGCAGCCAGACGACCCAGGCCCCCATTGCCCAACGCGGCGTCTGGCTCTCGCGACTCCACATCTTCCAGAGTCTGGGCGTGCTGCGTGAGCCCCTGGGCGGCACTACCGGTCAGGTTCAGGGCGGCCAATGCATTGGACAGCGTGCGACCCATCAGGAATTCCATTGACAGGTATACCACCCGACGCGCCTTGGTGGCCCGGTCGCGCGCCTGTGTCTCAACCCAGCGTCTGGACAGGTGTTGGCGCGCTACCTGGGATACGGCCTGCATCAGGTCTGCAGCGGAAGCGTCTGCTGACGCCACTCCCACCGTACTGAGCAGGTGCTCTTCAATCTGGGCGGCCAGGGCGTGTTTCGCAATGGGAGGACTTGGGTTCACTAGGACATCCTTGGAAGAGCTGCGGATTGGCCGCAGAAAAAAAACTTCAACGGCAGGTATGAGCAAATATTGGGCCAACTGCCATCGGGCGCAATTTTCGCATGCGGTAACGCCGCGGTAACCACCCAACCCGGCGTCGCATCAACGGTATTAAGATGATGAGGCGTCCAGGTATTTCTAAAAAATATGGAGACACTATGAAACCAGACGAATTGGCCCTAAGTTTTGACCTGCCCAAGCGAACTGTGGCTTTGGTTTTGGCTGGAGGGCGGGGTAGTCGCCTCATGAATTTGACCGATCGCAGGGCCAAACCCGCGGTTTACTTCGGGGGCAAATTTCGCATCATCGATTTTGCGCTGTCCAACTGTCTGAACTCCGGCATACGCCGTATTGGCGTAATCACTCAGTACAAGTCGCATAGTCTTTTGCGTCACCTGCAGCGTGGCTGGGCTTTCCTCAAAAGCGAGATGAACGAATTCGTGGACCTGTTGCCGGCGCAGCAGCGTACCGATGATGAGAGCTGGTATCGGGGTACCGCTGATGCGGTTTATCAAAATCAGGACATTCTGGCCAGCTACCGTTCGGTGGATTATGTGGTCGTACTGGCAGGTGACCATATCTACAAGATGAATTATGCGATCATGCTTGCCGACCATGTGGCCAAGGGCCGCGACTGTACGGTGGGCTGCATTGCGGTGCCGCGCAAGGAGGCCTCGGCTTTTGGCGTCATGGCCGTTGACGACAAATACATGATCACGGAGTTTGTCGAGAAACCTGCCGATCCGCCAGCCATGCCTGGTCAGCCGGACATGGCTCTTGCCAGCATGGGTATTTACGTCTTTAACGCGCGTTTTCTCTATAAAGAGCTAGAACGCGATATGGCCGACCCTGACTCGAGCCATGATTTTGGCAAAGATATCATTCCCCGTGCGGTGCGTAATGGTTGCGCGGCAGCCCATCCGTTCGAGCTGAGTGCGGTGGGTACCAAGCACAACGAAGTGCCGTATTGGAGGGACGTGGGTACGATCGACGCATATTGGGACGCCAATATTGACCTCACGGCGACCGATCCTTTGCTCAACCTGTATGACACCCGCTGGCCAATATGGACCTACCAAGAGCAGCTACCACCGGCGAAATTCGTGCACAACGTGGACGATCGCCGCGGTACGGCCATTGAGTCCACAGTATCGGGTGGATGCATCGTATCGGGTAGCGTATTTCGTTCTTTGCTGTTTTCCAGTGTTCGGGTGCATTCCTATTCAAGTGTGAACTGGTCGGTGTTGTTGCCAGGGGTGCAAGTGGGTCGCGGAGCCCGCCTGACCCGTGCCGTGGTGGACCGGGGCTGCAGTATTCCGGATGGCATGGTGATTGGTGAAGACCCAGAGCAAGATGCCGTCCGCTTCCATCGGAGTCCCAACGGGATCACGCTGGTCACTGCCGAAATGCTGGCAAAAATCACGGCATGAAGGTACTTCATGCGGCAGCGGAAGTCTTTCCGCTGGTCAAGACAGGTGGGTTGGCGGATGTTTTGGGAGCATTACCCCAATCGCTCGTCAAGGCCGGAGTGGACGTTCGACTGGTTTTGCCCGGATTACCTCCCATCAAGGCCGGTTTGGAACGTCTGACACTGGTTCGCGATCTGGGTGCGCTGTTTGGTGCGGGTAGAGTAACTCTTTGGCTGGGGCAAGTGGGTGATTCTGGCGTTTTCGCCTACGTTGTCGATGCTCCGTTCCTATACCAACGCCCCGGCAACCCCTATTTGGACGCGGATGGCAATGAATGGGCTGACAACGTCCAGCGCTTTGCTTTACTGGGATGGGTTGCCGCGCACCTGGGTACTGGAGAGCTTGATGACAGCTGGCGTCCTGATATCCTGCATGCCCATGACTGGCATGCAGCCATGGCGTGTGCCTATATTGCGGCGAGTCCTGCAGCTGGTGTTGCCACTGTATTCACCGTTCATAACCTGGCGTATCAAGGTCTGTTTGATTCTGCAGACTTTCATTTGCTGGGATTGCCCGCCCGTTTGTTGACGCCAAAGGGGCTGGAATTTCACGGCCAGTTCTCCTTCATGAAAGCGGGTCTGACTTATGCGGATCGCGTCACCACCGTTAGTCCAAGTTATGCGCGCGAAATGGCTACAGAGGAATTTGGATGTGGCCTGGAAGGCGTGATCCTTGCCCGGGGAGCCGATGTTTCTGGCATCCTGAATGGCGTCGATGGCGAGATATGGAACCCTGCGACCGACCCGCATGTTGCCGAGGCCTATACCTCTTCTGCGTTCGGTGGCAAGCTGCGATGCAAGGCTGCCCTGCAAAAAGCGCTGGGCTTGCGGGGCGATCCCAAAGCCGTATTGTTTGGTGTGGTGAGTCGCCTGACATCGCAAAAAGGCCTTGATCTGGTGCTGGCGGCGCTTCCTTCGCTGCTGGCAGAAGGTGGCCAGCTGGCGGTTCAGGGAAATGGGGATGCAGCATTGGAAGCCGCATTCAAGGCCGCCGCAATCGCCCATCCGGGTCGGGTTGCCGTGCGCCTTGGATACGACGAGGCTTTTGCTCATCAAATGATTGCCGGAGCCGATGTCATGCTGGTGCCATCACGCTTCGAGCCCTGCGGTCTGACGCAACTCTATGCATTGCGCTACGGTACAGTGCCTTTGGTACGACGAGTCGGTGGTTTGGCGGATACCGTTGTGGATACAAACCCGTCAACCTTGCAGGATAGCCAGGCTACCGGCTTTCTCTTTGGGCCAGCCACCTCAGAAGCGCTAGGACAAACCGTCAGTCAGGCGATAAAGGCATTTGCGCAGCCCAAGGTCTGGCGACAAATCATGCTTCAAGGTATGGCCAGGAGCTTTTCATGGCCCAACGCTGCGAATCAATATCTCTTGCTCTATGAAGACACCTTGAGGCGCAGAAAAGTTTTGCTTTAGGCGGGAAGTGGAAGGTGTCACTTGTGGTGCGTTTGACGGACCGTGACGCATACAATCCTCATAGCCGCGAACCCTACCCGGATCACCCAAATAAGGAGCTGAAAAATGAAAGTGGAACCTTCCATCTTCAAGGCGTACGATATCCGTGGAATCGTACCATCCACTGTAACGGAGCAGGTTGCTGAGGGTATTGGAAAGGCCTTTGGAACAGTTGCCCGGCAGGAGGGAGAGACATCCGTCGCGGTGGGTCGCGATGGTCGCCTGAGTGGCCCCTCTTTGAGCGCGGCGCTGGTTCGGGGGCTGGTTGCGGCCGGGCTTGATGTGATTGATGTGGGTATGGTAACGACCCCCATGTTGTACTTTGCTGCCAATACACTGTGTTCAAGTGGAATCCAGGTGACGGGTAGCCACAACCCGAAAGATTACAACGGATTCAAGATGGTCATGCGAGGGCGTGCCATTTATGGGGAAGAGATTCAGAACTTGCGCCGCCTGATGGAGAGCGAAGACTGGGTACTTCAATCCGGTGGGGGCGTACGCAACATCAGTGTCGAAGCGCCCTACAAGGCTCGTATCGTCTCCGACATCAAGCTGGCCCGACCGATGAAGGTGGTGGTTGATTGTGGCAATGGCATTGCCGGAGCGTCTGCCCCAGCTATTTTCCGGGCCATTGGTTGTGAGGTCATTGAACTGTTCAGCGAAGTTGATGGCAATTTCCCAAACCACCACCCGGATCCGAGCAAGCCGGAAAACCTGGTGGATCTGATGGCGGCCTTGAAAAATTCTGATGCGGAATTGGGGTTGGCGTTTGATGGTGACGGCGACCGCCTGGGAATCGTTACCAAGCAGGGCAACAACATTTATCCCGACCGCCAGATGATTCTGTTCGCTCGTGACGTGTTGTCGCGTGTACCGGGGGGAACCATCATCTTTGATGTCAAGTGTTCTCAACGATTGGCTCCGGCCATCTCGGAAGCAGGTGGTAAGCCCTTGATGTTCAAGACGGGGCATTCGTTGATCAAAGCCCGTATGAAAGAGGTGGATTCACCGCTTGGCGGTGAGATGAGTGGCCACATCTTTTTCAAGGAGCGCTGGTTTGGGTTTGATGATGGGACCTACGCAGGCTGTCGCTTGCTGGAGATTGTCAGCAAATCCGCAGATGCAAACGCCGTGCTGGACGCATTGCCCACCAGTTTTTCCACGCCGGAGCTGAATGTTGCCTGCGCTGAGGGCGAAGCGCCTCAGTTGGTTCAAAAAGCAGTTGCCGTCGCTAACTTTGCTGCGCCTGCGCAGATCAATACCATTGACGGACTTCGTGTCGATTGGCCCGATGGTTTTGGTTTGATGCGCTCTTCAAATACCACTCCGGTGCTGGTTTTGCGTTTTGAAGGACACACGCCTGAAGCTTTGCATCGCATTGAAAAAGAGATGCTGACGCTTGTGCATATGGTCAAGCCTGACGCAAAAATTGGTGCCAGTGCCCATTGACTGCCGTTAGTACCGAGCCCGGGAAGTGTGATGGCCTGATGAGTTCAGCAATGCATGCTGACCCTGAGGTCATAGTTTTCAATCTGAAGAACCGTTACACCGGTGTGTCAGCCACAGTCAATGCTCTGGTGCCTCTGCAGGCCAAACAATGGCACTTGGGATATTGCGGAAGCTTGATGTCTAACGGCGTGCGCGGGATGACCTTGCGCCAAGCTATCAAACTCTCACGCAAGCCCCCCGTAGGTAAAAGGATTCGTATCTGGCATGTTCGCCGTGATCACGAAATGATGGCCGGCATTTTTGCGCGCGATGTATTGCGTTTGCCGATTCGGCTCGTATTCACATCAGCTGCCCAGCATTTGCATGGTGCTTTTCCGCGGTGGCTGATTTCGCGCATGGATGCCGTTATCTCTACAACTGACCTGGCCGCTTCATTTGTACCCAACACCACGGCAGTGGTGCCTCACGGAATAGATCTTCTGCGGTTCTCAAAAACGCAAGAGAAATTGACCGCTTGGAAGGAAAGCGGGCTGGGCGGCCAATTTGGTATCGGGGTATTCGGTCGTGTCAGACCGGACAAGGGTACGGATGTGTTTGTGGATGCTATGCTTCAGGCTTTGCCGCATTTGCCTGGTGTGACCGCTGTGATCGCTGGCCTTGCCCAACCGCAACATCAGGCTTATGAGAAGTCACTGCGCGAAAAAATTGCACGGGCCGGCATGTCTGATCGCATCGTGTTTCTCGGCGAAGTGCCGGCGAGGGATGTTCACACCTGGTACCAGCGCTGCCTGCTCTGCGTTGCTTGCCCGAGGTATGAGCCATTCGGATTGACGCCGTTTGAAGCCGCTGCAACGGGCTGTGCTCTGGTTTGTTCCCGTACAGGTGCTTTTGAGCAATTGGTACAGCCAGGTATCAATGGCGAATTGGTACCGACTGGGGATCCCGTTGCGCTTTCAGATGCCGTATTGCGGATCATGGCAGATGTGAATGCCGCAAAACAGATGGGGGAACGTGCGCGCGAAGTTGTGGTCGGGCGATTCAGCTTGCAGGCAGAAGCAGCTGGAATCGGGCGTGTCTACCAGTCTTTGTTCGATGGCAAGAAACCTGAACCTGCTTGAGCGTTTGCTCCTCCTGGCTTATTCCTGCCTGGTGTGGCTGATCCAGCCCCTGGTTAGAAGAAAGCTGGCCAGGCGCGCCCGGCAGGAGGCAAACTACGGAATTCAGGTGGAAAGCCGTTTCGGCCATTATCAGGATGCGCCTGGCACCGGCTGGATCTGGGTGCATGCTGTCTCGCTGGGCGAGACCCGTGCGGCGGAACTGTTGATTGCTCAATTGCGTGCGCTGCGCCCGACTATGTCACTGTTGTTATCCCACAGTACCGCGACGGGGTGGGCCGCAGGCAAGACTATCCTGAAAGACGGCGATCGACAGGTATGGCTTCCGTGGGATACACGTGATGCGACTTCTCGCTTTCTGAGGCATTTTCGTCCCTGTCTGGGCGTCCTGATGGAGACCGAAGTCTGGCCTAATCTTGTTCAATCTTGTGTGAAGCAACACGTTCCTTTGTTGCTGGTGAATGCGCGACTCAATGAGTCTTCATTCGCATCCGCCCAACGTCTGCGATGGTTATCCAGGCCCGCGTATGCAAATTTGACGAAGGTGCTGGCACAAACTGCTATCGATGCTAAGCGACTTGAACAACTGGGCGCCAATGTTTTTGGAGTTTTGGGAAATATCAAATTTGATGCGCAGCCTTCAGCTGATCAGTTGTCAATAGGGCGCGAGTGGCGCAGGTCGTTTGGCCACACTGTGCTGGCGCTTGTGAGCTCCCGCGATGGTGAGGAAGCTGCGCTGATCGAGGCCGTGTTGGCCCTTAAAGCCGGTAAGGGAACGGTAGGTGCCAATGGCGGCGGCGTACAAATTCTGGTTGTCCCTCGTCACCCTCAAAGGGTGACGGAAATTGCCCAGCTGTTTCTCGATGCAGGCTTTAGCGTATCAAGGCGCACCGAATGGAAAGACCAGCCAACGCCTGCTGACATTTGGCTGGGTGACTCCATGGGAGAGCTGGCACTGTATTACGCAATGTGCGATGTGGCTCTGCTGGGGGGCAGTTTTGAACGCTTTGGAGGACAAAACCTGATTGAAGCTGCTGCATGCGGTTGTCCCTTGATCATGGGCCCTCATACCTACAATTTTGCCCAGGCAGCCGATTGGGCTGAACAGGCCGGCGCGGCACGCCGGGTAACTAATATGGTCGCCGGTGTAGACGCTGCACTGGAATGGATTGACCAGCCCGCCGTGCTGGCCCAGGCGAAGACCCATTGTTTGACGTTTGCCCAGGGTCACCAGGGCGCATCGGCAAAAACCGCGTCCGCGGTGCTGGACGTCTTGTCAGATGCGCAGAAGAAGTAGCTTCCCGGCTACTTGATCAGCATGGCATTGATGGCCTGCAAATCGCTTGCGGTGAGCGTTCCATTGGCCTGGCGCAACTTCAAACTGCCGACCAGCACGTCATAGCGGGCCTTGGCAAGATCACGCTTGGTCTGGAACAACTGGCTTTGGGCGTTCAACACATCAATATTGATACGTACGCCGACCTGATAGCCTAGCTTGTTCGCGTCCAGCGCGCTCTGGCTGGAGGCCTCAGCTGCTTCCAGTGCTTTCACCTGGCCCATGCCTGACAGCACGCCAAAGAAGGCCGTGCGGGTACCCTGTGCAACGCTTCTTTTGGTGGATTCGAGATC
>ENA-UOWO01002267-UOWO01002267.1-activated-sludge-metagenome-genome-assembly--contig:-NODE-2267-length-24125-cov-56.390735_pt1 | contig 24125 bp, 17 predicted proteins | sample MGYA00238148_ERZ761564 | MGnify/ENA primary metagenome ERZ761564 (study PRJEB28885, sample SAMN05720194) | activated sludge metagenome | isolation source: Anaerobic digester | place: USA... | reverse complement strand
TTGTGTTTCTTGATCGCTTCGATCATCTTGTTCAACCGGGCGATTTCGTCATCGATCGTGATGCCCGATGCGCCCAATCCCTTAGCGGTAGACCCGATCGCCACGACGACCGCTTTCACCATATTCCCCTGGTCATCCGTAAAGTCCACCTCAAAGGTGTTCTCTCTTCCGGGTTCGGCGTTAGAGATAAAATCAAGACTTTTCTTAAAGGTCTTGGTCGCCAGGAACTGCGCCTCCATCATCTTGCGCCCCGTCCCCTGACCGGCATTGGTTAACAGAAAGGTAACAGGCAGCTTGATCGGTTCCGCGCCGGAATAGGCGAATACAACTGAGCTGGAAATCAAGACCATAGCGAGTACGAAAATCCATCCTAATTTACGCATACTAACCTCCTTAAAATGATATAAAGTATCTTTAAGTTCATTATCCTTTTTGACGGAAAAAGCGAGAAGCAACGAGCAAAGATTACGTAAGCGTATCCGGGCGATCTTTTCGATCGGAGCTCAGTGAATTCGTCGGTTTTTGGGCAAATTCCACCATTTTGTGTTAAGGGCATCATCAATCATAAGAGTACCATAATTCCGTTCTACTGTCAACTAACACCGAACCCGAAGAGAGAAAATGAAGCAAGACTAATATCGCAATGGATAAAAAATTCGGTTATTTTCTTCGAATTCGTCGCGATTTCCACAATTTTTAAGGTAACCGAACTATTTTTCCATTCGTTCCCACAACTTTCTAGAAACCTTTTCGGCCTCTCTCACCATCTCTTCGGGCGATTTTCGAAATACCCCGCCCGTTTTCAACACATTCCCTCCGATAACGACCTCTTCCGGCTTCCCGCTTTCCAGAATGCCAAAGAACCAGTGACCCAGAAAGTTTTTCTCACTGATCGGAGTGATCGGCATATAGCGAAAGGTGACGAAGTCGGCCACTGCGCCTTCTTCGATTACTCCCACCGTTTCGCCCAGCAGAGCGCTGGCGTAAGCCGCATTATTCCGAAAAACCACTTCAAAAAGATCTTCCAAAGAGAATCCCAAAGGACTTTGCCCTACATGATGCTGACTAATCAACAGGGCGCGTATGTCTCGAGAAAAATCGAACCCGAACCCGTCGTTGCCCAGCAAAACCGGAATCGCGCGTTCCTTGAATCTTTCGTAATGGGGCAATCCCGCACCGTTATTCTGATTCGATTGCGGATTGAAAGCGATACGGCAACCCGATTTTTTCAACGCTTCCGTATCCTTATTACTGAGACGGATTCCATGCACGAGTAACGAGTTCGGTTTGCAGACATCGTACCGCTGAAGTCTTTCAAAAGCGGAACATCCATACTTTTCCTCGTGGAGCTTCCCATCTTCGTCTCCTTCTCCGATATGAATGTGGACCGGATAATCCCATTGGCCAACGCGTTTCAACGTTTCCTCTTCCAAAGTGAAAGACGCGTGCAACCCGAACAAGGCGCCCATTTTTCCGGGGAACTTTTGTTTTTCTTCCATCAACGCCAAATTCTCTTCGATCTCGAGATCGCGGATCTTCGCGCCGTCTCGGTCGCTGGTTTCTATCGACAAGACCGCGCGCATCCCGGACTCTTCGATCAGCGCCCGCGACAACAGGGCGCCGGTTCCTTGCACGCAATAGGGGCTGGAATGGTGGTCGATGACCGTGGTGACCCCATGGTCGATCAAGCGCATTGCGGCGGTTTTGGCGCTCCAATAGACGTCATCCGAAAGCAAAGCGCGATCCAGTTTCCACCAGAGCTGTTCCAGCATTTCTTCGAAAGAACCCGGATGAAACGGACGAACCGTTAGGCCGCAAGCAAAGGTCGAATAAAGGTGGGTATGGGCGTTAATCATTCCCGGTAGCAGCGTTTTCCCCTCTCCGTTAGTCTGAGACGCCCAGGAAAGTTTTGGGATCGGATCTTCTGAACCGAAGACCTTGACAATACGTCCGTCGCGTACCCAGAGGTTCCCCCGAAAGTAATCATCGGGACTTTTCCCCGTGAAGATGAAATAATTCTGATACAATTGATCGTTCATCCTGAACCTCCAGCAACAGGAAACGGCGACAATAATCCGGATGTGCGCTTGTTCCGTTTAGGGAGTCCGCCACGGGAAAGGAAATAAGAATGAAAACCCAAGGTGGATACCGTGGGTTCCGTAGGTGACTCCGACTTCTTGATCGAATAGACCTAAGTTGATCGCATATCCCGCAGACGCTTTCATTGAAAACTGCGGAAAGTCCAGGATATATTCGAATCCGATCCCCAAGACTTGGTTGGCGTATACCGGGAACATTTCGAACTTCAAATCCGAATAGGTATCAAACAGAACCGAAATGAACTGGTAACGGAACTCTCCCAACAGCCGGATATAAGGGTTCACCGCCCATTCCAGACCGAGACCGAGGTACCCTTGCCCCACTTCCGAAACCTCATCATCAAACTCAGACCTAGAAAACTGGGGAGAGGCTAAAAAATTGAACCCTCCGCTAAAGCGAACGGGTTGCAGGCTTTTTTTCAAGACGGCATTAAAAGAAAAGCTTTCTGTATAGGCGGAACCACTAAAAACGCCCAACGTGATGGGCACCAGTACGGAAACGTCCAGTTCCGGCAACCACAGGGATTCCGACACCGAAAAGATCCCCCCCAACCACGGCCATCCAACGAATAAGATCAGATCCCCGGGCATTCCAAATTTAAGCCCGATTTCCCCTGACGTGATGAAAGTACCGGTAGCCGCCTCGCTGAATGCGGAGGAAAGTTGCTGCGGATTCAGCGTCGTTCCCAGAAGCAGTTCCACCTGCCATTCCGACGGAAGCGTATAGTTGTAAGTGAAGGAGAAAGGGAGCAGCGGATTCAAGTTTCCCATGATGTTGATGTTCCGTATCAACCCCTCCGCTCCGAAACCAACTGAGAGAAACGCGATCATGATCAGAAGTATCGTTATCCCTTTTCTCTTCATAAGATGATTATACCTCACCCTTCCTAATAAACGATCGAAAAACTTTATCAATCGCATTAAATCGGCTTTGTATGCGTCACAGAAATCGCGGAATATCCGTGCGAGTTCACTTTGTCTGTTTCGTTCCTTTCGTCACGAGACCTCCGAGTTGATTCCCCCATCTATTTTCTTTCTCGAGCGCTTGGCAGGTCGTCTCCGGGGAGAAGGGTTCACGAGGACCCCTCTATGTTTTTCTATGGATTTGTATTTCGTTCCTTATTTGAGGGAGAACACGCATCCCGATCACTCCGAATTTCACGATCTATACCGCTTTGAAATTTCTATTTTCGTAACGCGAAAACAAAGATTTATTCTCGCGGAACCCTTTCTTTTATGTTATAATCCGCCCGTGCGTAGTCCGTTACATGGTCTATGAAACCGTCTCTATATGAGAACTTCAGGATGCGCCTTTTAGATTCCTTCTTTTTTTCCGCTCATTCGATCAGCAATCGCACCCTTTTTTGTTTTTCAATAGGAGGAAAACCGTGAAAGTAGCCGTCTTCTTCGGCAGTACGTCCGACAAAGAAAAAATGAGACCGGCGATCGGCATTCTCAATGAATTCGGTATCCCGCACGCAGACTACGCGGTTTCTGCGCATCGGAATCCGGAACTGTTGACGAAATTGATTCAGGAGTTCGAGGCGACAGGGGTCGAGTGCGTCATCGCCGGCGCGGGATTAGCCGCGCACCTGCCAGGCGTCATCGCTTCTCAAACCGTGATTCCGGTTATCGGCGTTCCTTTAGAAGCCGCTTTGGGAGGTATCGATTCACTTTTATCTATCGTTCAAATGCCAAAAAGCATCCCGGTGGCTACGGTCGGGATCAACAACAGCGCCAACGCCGCGTTTCTGGCGATCCAGATGCTCGCCGTCAAGTATCCGGACTTGAAAAGAAAGCTGATCGCCTATCGTCAGCGGATGAAAGAAGAAATCGAGTCCAATTATTATAAAGGAGTGGAATGGTAATGCGCATGCTCTACGAAGGAAAGGCGAAAAAGGTATTCGCTACGGAAAAGCCCGATGAAATCATCATCGCTTACAAGGATGACGCCACCGCCTTCAACGGTGAAAAAAAAGGCAGTATTCTGAACAAAGGGGTCGTAAATAACGCGATTTCTTCAATCATCTACACGCTGCTGGAACAGAGGCAGATTCCCACTCATTTCATCAGAAAACTCAGCGAACGGGAACAGTTGTGCAAGAAGGTAACCATCATCCCGTTGGAAGTGATCGTTCGAAATATTGCCGCAGGGAGCATGTGCAAACGTTTGGGCCTCGAAGAAGGAAAGGCGTTAAAAAATACGGTCTTCGAGATATGCTATAAAGAAGATGCTTTGGGTGATCCTCTCATCAACGACTCCCATGCCACCGCGCTTGGCATTGTCGAAAAGCAAGAATTAGAAACGATCTACGATTGGACCGGAAAAATAAACGAAATCCTGAAAGAATTGTTCCTCATGGCGGACATCATCCTGGTCGACTTTAAACTGGAGTTTGGGCGATATCAGGACCAGATCCTGTTAGCCGACGAAATCAGTCCCGATACGTGCCGGTTTTGGGATAAAAACACGCTGGAAAAATTGGACAAAGACCGTTTCAGAAGAGATTTAGGCAGCGTGGAAGAAGCCTACAAGGAAATGTTCAAGAGAGTCTCCTCCTTGCAAGATGACGCATGAATCCCGATAAATTGAGGGAAGCGTGCGGCGTATTCGGAGTATTCTCCAATACACCAAAAGAATTGTGCACCTATACCTACTACGGCCTGTTGTCACTGCAACATCGCGGGCAGGAAAGCGCGGGGATATTTTGTTCGGACGGGGAGCAGATCTGCGGCCATAAAGCAATGGGACTGGTTACAGAGGTCTTCAGTGAGCGCAATTTGGATAAACGGAATTTCATCGCTTCCATCGGGCATGTCAGGTATTCCACCACCGGAGACAGCACCCTGGTGAATGCCCAACCCATCTTAGCAAACTACAAGTTAGGGTCTTTGGCCCTCGCCCATAACGGAAATTTAGTCAACGCGCGGGTGTTAAAAGAGCTCTTGGAGGATGCGGGAAGCGTTTTTCAAAGCGATTCGGATTCGGAAGTGATCTTAAACCTCATCGCCAGAAAAGCGAAGTTAAGCATCGAAGAAGCGATCATACAAGCCTTACAGATGATCAAAGGCTCTTACGCCCTCATTATGTTGACGCAGGACAAGCTGATCGGCGTGAGAGACCCAAGGGGAATCCGTCCTTTATGTATCGGCCAGTTGGACGATTCTTACGTGTTGTCTTCGGAAAGCTGCGCGCTGGATACCATCGGGGCAAAGTTGATCCGGGATGTTCTCCCTGGAGAGCTGGTGATCATCGATAAAAACGGTCTCTCATCCATCATGTTTTCAGAAAAGATCCGTTGCGCGACCTGTTCTTTCGAGTTCATCTATTTTGCCCGTCCGGATAGCTTCATCGACGGCATCGAAGTGAACAGAGCCAGGCAAAAGAGCGGTGGAATTTTAGCTTTGGAAAGTCCTGTCGGCGCAGATCTTGTAACGGGTGTACCTGACTCCGGCGTGCCTTCCGCGATCGGTTTCTCAAACCAATCCCAGATCCCGTATGGCGTCACGTTGATAAAAAACAAGTATATCGGCAGGACATTCATCAAACCTTCTCAAGAACTACGGGAAAAATCGGTAAGCGTTAAGTTGAACGTGCTCAAGTCCAATGTTCTGAATCAACGGGTGGTGTTGATCGACGATTCCGTGATCAGAGGCACGACGGCCAAAAGACTGGTGCAACTGCTCCGGCGCGCCGGGGCGAAAGAAGTCCATCTGAGAATCGCATCCCCGCAGGTCATGTACCCCTGTTTTTTCGGCATCGACACCCCGCGAAGAAAGGAACTGATCGGCATCAACGATCTGAAGGGCATGAAAGGCATTTTAGAGGCCGACAGCATCGAATTTTTAAGTTTGGAAGGACTCATTGAATCGCTCGACCATAAGAGCGATTTTTGTTTCGGCTGTTTCAACGGGATTTATCCGGTCTCCACGATCAAACAAAAAAATGAATAAGCGATGGAAAGGACGGGATCCGATGATTTCGTACAAAGACGCCGGCGTTAATATTAAAGAAGGCGATTTGCTCGTGGACAAGATCAAGAAGTATACGCGAAAGACGAAAACCGAAGGGGTCATCAACGATATCGGCTCTTTCGGCGCGCTTTTTAAGGTGTTTGGGTATAAAAACCCCATCCTGGTCAGCGGCGCCGATGGAGCGGGAACGAAGATCTCTTTAGCGATCCGGTTGAAAAAATATGATACGGTTGGGATCGATTGCGTCGCGATGTGCGTCAATGATGTGCTCTGCCATGGCGCGAAACCGTTGTTTTTTCTCGATTATTTGGCTTGCGACAAACTGGACTCGGACATCGCAGCCCAACTGGTTGAAGGTGTCGCTGCCGGTTGCCTGCAGGCAGGATGCGCGCTGATTGGGGGAGAAACCGCCGAGATGCCGGGAGTCTATGCCAAGGGCGAATATGACTTGGCGGGTTTTTGCGTTGGGGTCGTAGAAGAAGGCGAGATCGTCGACGGAAAAACGATCCGTTCCGGGGATGTCTTGATCGGGATCGCTTCGAGCGGGGTGCACAGCAACGGGTTTTCTTTGGTCAGGAAAGTGGTTAAAGACTACACCGCCGAAATCGACGGCAAGCCGTTGAAAGAGATTTTGCTCGAACCGACTAAAATATACGCCCCCATCGTTCTGGAATTGATCAAACGCTATGAAGTCAAAGGCTTGGCGCACATCACCGGCGGCGGGCTTTATGAGAATATTCCGCGGATGTTCAATGACCCCCCCTTAAGTTTTCGTTTACGCGAAGGTTCGTACCCGATCCCACCGATTTTCAAGTATCTGCAAAGCCTCGGGATCTCCAAAGAAGAGATGGTTCGCACTTTTAATATGGGAATCGGCATGGCTTTATGCGTTTCGAAGGCGGAAAGCGCGTCGGTTTTGGACACACTAAACGCATCCGATTGGCCTTCCTATCTCATCGGGGAAATCATTTGAAGATCGCGGTATTGATCTCCGGGCGCGGGAGTAATCTGCAAAGCATCCTGAATGCGATCCGAAAAAACACGCTGAACTGCGTTGTGAGCTTTGTCATTAGCGATAGAGAAGACGCCGCCGGATTGATTCGGGCCCAAAAGCGCGGCATTCCTACCTATGTTGTCGATCGCAAAATATGGAAAGAACGGCTTTCGGATGAAATACTGCGCATCGTGTCGGATCAAGTCGACTTGATCGTGCTGGCGGGGTTTTTAAGCCTTTTAAAAGGCGAGATCTTAAACAAGTATAAAAATCGGATTATCAATATCCACCCTTCTCTGATCCCCGCGTTTTGCGGAAAAGGGATGTACGGGATGAAGGTTCATGAAAGCGCGATAACCTGCCGGGTAGGATATTCAGGATGTACCGTTCACTTCGTCGATGAAGGGATGGATACCGGCGGCATCATCCTACAAAAAATCGTAAAAGTCAATCCGGAAGATACGCCGGATACGCTGGCTAAAAAGATTTTGAAGAAAGAACATCAAGCGATTGTGGAAGCCATCAATCTTTTTTTACAGGAGGAAAACCATTGAAAAAACGAGCGCTTATCAGTGTGTATGATAAGGAAGGACTGTTGGAATTAGCCACATGCTTGGTAAATCACGAGATCGAAATCATCAGTACCGGAGGAACAGCGCAGTACTTAAAACAAAACGGCATCGACGTCACCGACATTGAAGCGGTCACGCATTTTCCCCAGATGCTGGATGGCAGGGTGAAAACCCTTCACCCCCGTATTCACGCGGGTATTTTGGCCTTAAGGGAAAACGCGGATCACATGGAAACGTTGAAAACCCATGCGATCGAACCGATCGACTACGTTATTGTCAATCTATATCCGTTTTTCGAAAAAATGAACGCCGATCTGACCTTTGAAGAGAAGATTGAGTTCATAGATATCGGCGGCCCATCAATGCTCCGGGCGGCGGCTAAAAATTTTAAAGATGTCGTTGTCGTCTGTCAAAACAAAGATTATTCCCTTCTGATCGAACACCTTGACCGTCGAGAACCAATCGGGCACCCGTTAAGGAAAAAGTTGGCCGCAAAAGTCTTTAATCTGGTCAGCGCTTACGATGCCGCCGTCTGTGATCTCCTCAACGAGGAGGACTTCCCGGATTATCTTTCTGTGTCATACGAAAAGAAAGCTGATCTTCGATACGGGGAAAATCCTCATCAAAATGCAAGTTTCTACGTGTCGACCTATCAACCCCGCTCGATGAAGTCTTTCCGGCAACTGCACGGCAAAGAGCTGTCCTATAACAACATCCGGGATATCGATGTGGCGTGGAAAGCTGTCTGCGAATTCGAAGAAATCGCATGCTGCGCCGTCAAACACAACTCCCCTTGCGGATTCGCATTGGGTGAAACCGTTCTGGACGCCTATCTGAAGGCCTATCAGTGCGACCCCGTGTCCATCTTCGGGGGGATACTGGCTTTTAACGCCGGCGTCGACGCGAAAACCGCCGGAGAGATCAACAAACTCTTCATCGAAGTCGTGATCGCTCCGGACTTTGAAGAAGAGGCGCTTCAAGTGCTCCGACAAAAAAAGAATGTCCGATTGATCCAGAACACGATAAAATCCTCGTTTGAAAAGGAATTGATATCGGTGGACGGCGGTATGCTCGTCCAAACAAGTGATCGACGTTTGTACGAGGATTTGGAATATGTGACTGAAAAAAAGCCCGATGAGCGAGACCTCGAAGAATTGCTCTTCGGAATGAGAATCGTCAAACACGTCAAGTCCAACGCCATCGTCGTCTGCAAAGACTTCCAGGCAAAAGGAATCGGAGGCGGCCAGGTGAACCGGATATGGGCAGCCAAACAAGCCTTGGAAAGGGCCGGTTTGAAACAAGCCTATCTGGCTTCCGACGCGTTCTTCCCCTTCGGAGACGTCGTGGAAGAGGCCGCGAAGCATGAGATCCGGGGCATCATCCAACCGGGCGGTTCCATCAACGATAAAGATTCGATCCGCCTCTGCAACCAATACGGTATTTCGATGGTTTTCACCAAAACAAGGCATTTTAAACATTGAGGGGGCGGAGATGAAGGTATTGATTATCGGCAATGGCGGCCGAGAAAACGCCCTGAGCTGGAAAATCAGGCAAAGTCCATCAGTTGAATACTGCCAAATGGTTCCCGCGGAACCTAAAGAAGACTTGTTGGCCACCGCCTTGTCCGGAGGCTACGACTTAACGGTCGTTGGTCCCGAGGGACCTTTGAACGATGGAATCGTCGATTTGTTCAAAGCCCGGGGACTTAGGGTGTTCGGACCTTCACAGGCAGGCGCGAAACTGGAGAGCAGTAAGGTTGACGCGAAAATCTTCATGGAAAAATACGGGATAAAAACGGCCCCCTATGAGGTATTCGACGATTTTTACGCGTCAACAGCGTACTTGCGTCGCTGCCGGTTTCCTTTGGTCATCAAAGCGGATGGGCTCGCCAACGGAAAAGGCGTCGTGATCTGCCACACCTTCGAAGAAGGAGAAAAAGCGCTGGAAGACTTGATGGTTCGGAAGCAATTTAATCAGTCGGGTGAGCGGGTTATCATCGAAACCTTTCTGGAAGGCTTCGAAGCTTCCATGCTTTGCATCACCGACGGGGTTAGGATCAAACCGTTTATCAGCGCGATGGACTATAAGAGAGCGGAAGATTACAATCGCGGCCTTAATACCGGCGGGATGGGCGCGGTCGCGCCTAACCCGTTTTTGACTCGATCCCATTTAGAGGTCTTTGAGAAAGAGATCATGGAAAAAACATTGAACGGCATCAAAAACGAAAAGATCGATTATCACGGTTTTTTATACTTCGGTTTGATGGTCACTGCTGAGGATATTTTTGTGCTCGAATACAACGTCCGATTGGGAGATCCCGAAACGCAAGCGGTGCTTCCACTGATGAAAAGCGATTTGGTGGACGTGATGCTCGCAACTTTAGACGAAGAACTGGAACATAGATCCCTCGCGTGGCTGGATAAGCGCTCCTGTTGTGTGGTGGCTTGCTCTGGCGGATACCCGCAGACCTTTCAAAAGCATAAAAAAATCACGGGTTTAGAAAGAGTCGAAAACAACCTTTTTTTATCGGGGGTATATCAAAAAGATGGGGAGTATTCTACGAACGCCGGCCGGGTTCTTTCGATCAACGCGGTGGACGATTCGCTCGAAAACGCGAGAGCCCGTTGTTATAAGGACTTACAGAACATCTCATTTGAGGGTATGTACTACAGAAAAGACATCGGAAAAATAGAAGAGGGTGGAAAATGATCGAACGATACGCTTTATCCCCGATCAAGGATATTTGGACCCAGGAAGAACAGTATCGCCGATGGTTGGAAGTGGAATTGGCCGTCGTTCAGGCGAAAGAGGACTTAGGGCTGATTCTGAAAGGTATCACCGAGACGATGAGACAGAAAGCCCGTATCGACGTGCCGCACATCCATGAGATCGAACAAGAGGTGGATCACGATATGATCGCCTTTATCAAATCGGCGACACGGGACTTTGGAGATGAAGAGCGGTATTTTCATAAAGGCCTCACCTCCTCCGATATCGTCGATACCGCCCTCTCTCTGGGTATGGTGAGAAGCGCGAAATGGATCATAAAAGAATTGAAAAAGCTGATTGAAAACGTCAAAGAAAAGGCGATCGAGCACCGGTATACCCTCACGATGGGGAGAACGCACGGAGTGCACGCCGAACCCACCTCTTTCGGGCTCAAGCTGCTCACCTATGTGTATGAGCTGGAAAGGAATGCAAAGAGGCTCGATCATGCTTTCGTGAACATCTCTCACGCCAAATTGAGCGGCGCGGTCGGCAATTACGCCAATATTGACCCGATTATCGAAGAACGCGCGTTGCGGCTACTAGAATTGACACCGTGTAAAATATCGACCCAAATCGTACCGCGGGATATCCACTGCGAATTCCTGAACGCGCTCGCTTTGTTGGGGACGGGCATCGAACGCCTGGCAACAGAGATACGGCATTTGCAGAGAACGGAGGTTGCAGAGGCCCAAGAACCTTTTAAGAAAGGTCAAAGAGGCTCTTCCGCAATGCCTCACAAGAAAAACCCGATCCTGTGCGAACGGTTGTGCGGAATGGCCCGGATCTTGAGAGGCAACGCGATCGTATCCTACGAAAACGTTACGCTATGGCACGAACGGGACATTTCGCACTCGTCCGCGGAACGGATGATCCTGCCGGACTCCATTCAAATCATCTACTATATGGTTGTCAAGTCCCAAGCGTTGGTTAAGGGCTTGATTGTGAACAGCCAAAAAATGCGGGAGAACTTTCAAGCCTCCCACAATCTGGTTTTTTCGCAAAACGTTTTGAATAAGCTGATCGACGCGGGTATGAAACGTGAAGAAGCCTATACGACGATACAATCGCTCGCTCTGGAGTGTTATCGACAAGAACGCGATTTCAGGCTGGCGCTGAAAGAAACTCCCGCGGTTGCCGCGTTGTTGAAAGAAGCGGAGATCGATCGGTTGTTTGAAACCGATCTCTATCTAAAGAACGTCGACTATATCTTTAAGAAGTTCGAAAATGACCGGCCGTAAAGAACAACTGCTGTTCGTCGAAAAGAAGAAGGGCTTTCGCGATGAGGCGGACCGCCTTTTATGGGATCTAAAATCCTTTTTGAAGATCGAAAAACTCAAAACCGTAAGAGTAATCAATCTCTACAAATTGATCGATGTTCCATACCATGCGCTTCGTGGGATCTTTGATTCCCCCCAAACTGATACCGTTACCCTAAACACGCTGCCAATAAGCGAAAGCGAGCGGATGATCGGCATACGTTATGTCAAGGGGCAATATGACAGCCGAGCCTACTGGGCGAAAGAATGCGTACAAATTTTGACCGGTCGCGAACCGATCCCGTGCGAGGTGGAAACCGCCCGCATCATCCTGGTCAACAAAGACATCGGGGAAACGGATTTTCTGAAAATCAAAGGGTATTTAATCAACCCCGTCGAATGTGAAGCCTTCGATCTGAATGATCTATATCGCGCGAGTGAGGATACGGATCGAGATGCCCCGGATACCCGCGAGATCGAAAACTTCCTCCATTATGACGCGGACGCGATCAAGCGCTTTCTTGAAGAGAATCGGCTTGCGATGAGCCCCGAAGACCTGAAGATCTGTCAAAGGTATTTTAGAGAGGAAACGCGTCGGAATCCCACCGAAACGGAGATAAAAATCATCGACACCTACTGGTCGGATCATTGCCGGCATAAAACATTCAACACCGGTCTATCTCCCGTCCGTATCCAGGACGAAGAGAGTAACGCGGTTATCCAGAAAGCTTTCGAACACTATTTGAAGGTAAAAGCGGAGTTGAACCCCGGAGGCAATATCTGTTTGATGGACCTGGCAACGATCGGCGCCAAAGAACTAAAGATGCGGGGTTTGCTTAAAGACTTGGAAGTCTCCGAAGAGAATAATGCCTGCAGTATCCTGATCGATGTAGAAACGGAGCAAGACGGAGGAAAAACGACCCAGGAATGGTTACTGATGTTTAAGAACGAAACGCACAACCATCCAACGGAGATTGAGCCTTACGGCGGCGCGGCCACGTGCCTGGGTGGCGCGATCCGAGACCCTTTGTCCGGCCGAAGTTATGTATATCACGCGATGCGCCTTTCTGGAAGCGGCGACCCAAATCTGGAGATATCCAGGACTTTGGAGGGAAAGCTGCCGAGCAAAAAGATCGCGATCGAATCCGCAAAAGGGTTCAGTTCTTACGGAAATCAAATTGGAATCGCGACTGGCATCGTTGAGGAGTGTTACGACGAGGGATTTGTCGCGAAAAGAATGGAAGTCGGCGCCGTGATCGGAGCCGCGCCGAAAGACAACGTGGTCAGACAAAGGCCGAAAGAAAACGATAACATCCTCCTAATCGGAGGGCGAACCGGCAGAGACGGCATCGGCGGCGCGACCGGTTCTTCGAAAACGCACAACCGTTTTTCCGTGGAAAAAGCACGGGCAGAGGTACAGAAAGGAAATCCTGTAGAGGAAAGAAAATTGCAACGGTTTTTCAGGAATCCCGAAGCGACGAGGTTGATGAAAAAGTGCAATGATTTCGGCGCGGGCGGTGTCAGCGTGGCGATCGGCGAACTGGCGGAAGGATTGGAAATCCATCTGGACCGGATACCCAAGAAATACGCCGGCCTGGATGCGACGGAATTGGCCATTTCAGAGTCACAAGAAAGAATGGCCGTCGTCGTGGCGCCCGAAAACACGCAACGGTTGATTGACCTATGCTGTGAGGAAAACTTGGAGGCGACGGTCGTCGCGAGAGTCAGCGGCGACGGGCGCATCGTTATGAAATACCAGGGTCGCGCGGTTGCGGATATCGACCGGAGATTTTTGGATTCGAACGGGTTTTTACCCCGTCAAGAAGTTTATGTGCCCGCTCCAGATACCCGCCATACCCCCTTTGAACGGTTAAAAAAAGCGGATTTCACCCAGCTTTGGCGCGACCTGAGCCAAGATCTTAACGCGACGATCAAAAAGGGATTGCAAGAGATCTTCGACACCACGATCGGGGCGCGAACCGTATTGATGCCTTTGGGGGGAGAATACCAGTTAACGCCTATCCAAAGTATGGTCGCGAAAGTGCCGGTCGAAAACGGGCGAACTTCGACCGTTTCGATGATGAGTTATGGCTATTGTCCGGAAATAGCAAAGTGGAGTCCCTTTCACGGCGGCTTTTACGCCCTCGTCGACAGCGTCGGCAAAATCGTGGCGACCGGAGGGGATCATCGAAGAATCCGCCTCTCCCTGCAGGAATACTTTCAGAAGATGACCGAGGATCCGGCCGTTTGGGGCGAACCATTCGCCGCGCTCTTAGGCGCTTACTCTGTTCAGCATCAACTGGGAATACCGGCGATCGGCGGTAAGGACAGCATGTCCGGGAGTTTTCACGATTTGCATGTGCCTCCGACTTTGATCTCTTTCGCCGTGGCGACGGAATCGATCGATCATATTATCTCTCCGGAGTTTAAAACCCCCGGCAGTACCGTTTTCCTGCTTCAAACTCCTTATTTAGCAGATTTTACCATCGATTTGAAGGTTTATGAAAAAAACCTCGCTTTCATCGAAAAGAACATCAGGGAAAAGCGGATACGCTCCTGTTATGCCCTTGGACACAGAGGAATCGCGGAAGCTGTGATGAAGATGTGCGCAGGAAACGCGCTCGGTTTTGCCTTCGATGAGGACTGCGAAACAAATACGCTCTTTCAGCCGATGTTCGGCTCCTTCTTGTTCGAAATGCGAGAAGAAGACGCGGAACACGCGCTCCGCAATCATTGCACCCGCATCGGCATGACCACTTCCACAGCGATGATTCAGCATAAAGCGACTGTATTGGATTTAGAAGAGATACTGAAGGCCAATTTGGAAAGACTGCAAAACATCTACCCGACTGAGATCGACTTTCGTTCCTATTGCTCGATAAAATCGGAAGAACAGAAAAACAAGGATACAAAAACCGTAAACATCGTCCTTAAGAATCACCCGACCGTCTTTATCCCGGTTTTCCCGGGAACGAATTGCGAATGGGATATGGAGAAAGCCTTTCAGAGAGCCGGCGCCAAGACGGATATACACGTTTTCAATAATCTTACGCCTGAACGATTGAGCGCATCAATGCGGGATCTATCTGAAAAAATCGATCGGTGTCAGATACTGGCCTTGTCCGGAGGGTTCAGCGCCGGAGACGAGCCCGAGGGTTCGGCAAAGTACATCAGTATCCTTCTCCAAAATGAACGCGTCCAGAATGCGATTTATGGTTTATTAAACAAGCGTGAGGGATTGATCATCGGCATATGCAACGGGTTTCAGGCGCTCATCAAAACGGGGTTGCTTCCCTACGGCACGTTCGTAGACATCGATCGGAATCCTTTTATTTTGACCCACAACCAAAATGGCCGGCATATCTCTAAATTCGTGGAAATAGAAGTAAAAACGAATGATTCCCCCTGGCTCTCGCAATATGAGAAAGGGGAGATCATCAAGGAGCCTATCTCCCACGGAGAAGGACGATTGGTGGGAGATCCGGAGGGTTTGGAAAGATTGATCCGGAATCATCAAATCGCCACGCAGTACAAAGAAAACCCAAACGGCTCGCTTCACGCCATCGAAGGCCTCGTCAGCGAAAACGGCAGAATACTTGGCAAGATGGCCCACTCTGAAAGAGTTTATGAGGACCTGTACAAAAATATCCCGAACATTCGTGAATCGAGGATTTTCAAAGCCGGCGTCGCTTATTTCAGGTAGGATCGCGCAAGCCCCCACCTTTCAGATTTTTCGCTATCTCTATTTCAAGGTTTCTCGATTGCTTCTTGCCTCTTCCCCATCCCAGTTCATCTGGTTTAGCTCGACCTGCTTCTACGCAGAAGGCGTTATCGCTCTCGCAAATTGGAGCGGCTTACCCGGAACCGCGCCTCGCGAACATAAAGATAGCAGCATCTTGAGACACAGTTTATGGTAAACTTTCTCATATACATTTTCTCGCTTTTGAAGGGTATTTAACTTTCTTTCCGGACTTCACGGGGAGGCGCTTAGAAATGGAGAAACTTTTTCAGTTCCTTTTTCATCCGATTTCTAATCCGGAAGACAAAAAAGCGGTAGAGCAGGAGATCATCCAACGAAGCCATAAAACCATTCTCGTTCTCGCATTTCTTCTCGGGTTGATTGAAGGAGGACTATACTTCCTTTTTCGGTTTTCGGTTATTGACACGGAGGAGGAGTTCGGTTTTTTGTTAGTCAATGCGTTACTTGTACTGGCCTATCTGGTAACGTATCGCGTTTTTTTCAAGAAAAACGCGGTTAAATATATCGCGATCCTGTTTCCTTACTTGTGTCTGTTGATTTCTCAAACGCTCTCGATAATGGCTTTTCAAAGAGATAGCACTACTCCTCTCAATTATTTCACCTTCATCATCGGGACGTTAATCATGAAAGTCTTCTACCCGGTGGAATCGATTCTCCTCTACGCTCTCTCCTATCTCACTTTTTCCGCCATCGCCCTACGGTTCGTCGGTCAAATTCAGATTCTTATTCCCCTTTTATCGAACACGCTTCTATTAACCATTGCCGTAGGAGCAATCAATCTGCTGGCTTTTCATCGATACCGATCGGACTATGCCAATCGAAAGCGGTTAAGAGAGTTGCTGATTGAAAAGACAACCGCAGAACGGGAGATGCGGGCGGCGAAAGAAGAAGCGGACCAAAATCGAAAACGGGCGGAGAAGGCGGCACAAGCCAAAAGCGACTTTTTAGCCAATATGAGTCACGAGATACGAACGCCAATGAACGCCATCATCGGGTTGAACGACCTCCTTGGTAAAACATCCTTGACCGCGAAGCAGAAGGATTACGTGGAAAAGGTCGCTAACGCCGCAAAAAACCTGATGGGGATTCTTAACGACATTTTAGATACTTCGAAGATCGAGTCAGGCAAGATGGTTCTGGAAACTGTCGAATTTTCCCTTGATGAGACGCTGGATTATCTTTCCAATTTGTTAGGAAAAAAAGCCCAGGAAAAGGGGATTGAACTCGTTTTAACTAAATCCCCGCGGGTTCCTCCTTCTCTGTTAGGCGATTCATTGCGTTTAGGGCAAGTCTTGATCAATCTTTGCGCCAACGCCATCAAGTTCACTGAAAAAGGGGAAGTCGTGCTAACGGTTTCATTAGTTTCCCGTACAGAAACGGAGGCGCGATTGGCGTTCGCGGTACGCGATACCGGCATCGGTATGACTCCGGAACAAACGGGCCGTTTGTTCTCCGCTTTCTCCCAAGCTGACGCGTCGACCACCCGACGTTTCGGGGGTACCGGTTTAGGGTTGATGATCTCGAAGAACCTGGTCGAATTGATGGGGGGGATTCTTGAAGCGCAAAGCGAAGCGGGGATAGGTAGTCTGTTCACTTTTGAAGCCGCCTTCGGGATTGGAAAGAAACTCCCTTCAGCGATGCGAGATGCAGCCATTTCGCTCCGGGGGTTAAGAGCGCTCATCGTAGAGGACCACGCGGCAACCCGGCAGGTCATTTGCGAATATGCCGACGATCTGGGGTTAGAAACTCTATCGGTTCATTCTGGGGAAGAAGCTGTTTCGGCCGCAGACGAAACCTTTGGTTTAGTCCTGATGGATTGGAAGCTTCCTGGGATTGACGGAATCGAAGCCTGGAATCAAATGAAGAACAAGCTAATCGGAAAGAAGCTACCGAAAATACTTTTCATTACCGCTTTCGACAAAGATGAGGTTCTGAAATCTCTCACGGATGAAGAATCTATCTCCGTCCTTACGAAACCGATTCGCCCCTCCGCGCTGTTAGATGCGATCATGAGCCTTTTTGGCATAATGAAGGGAAACCCCGATGTTTCTAAGCCTCTTGACATCGATTTGGATACGATCCGGGGAGCTAAGATCCTGTTGGTTGAAGACAACGATATCAATCGGCAGGTAGCCCGAGAGATTTTAGAAGCGGAAGGATTTTGGGTGGATAGCGCCGAAAACGGGCATATTGCGTGTGAGATGGCTCGTTCCCACGCTTACGATCTCATCTTAATGGACCTCCAGATGCCGGAATTGGACGGTTTCGGCGCCACGCAACGTATCCGTGCGGATCCCTCCGTTCGGAAAAATCTGCCGATCATTGCTCTGAGCGCGGATGTGCTTTCCCAGACTTTACAACGGGCGAAGGAATCAGGAATAAATGATGCTATCCCCAAACCCATAGACCCGGCTGCGCTCTTCCAAACCCTGAAGCGATGGATTCCAGAAGGGGGAAGAGAATGGTTCACTGTTAAGGAGTTTTCTTCACAACCGGCCGTCAATCCTGACACCAAAGAAAACCAGATAGAACAAATGAGGAGGATGCTCCCTTCGATTCGCGTCGACTGGGCCCTTTCAGGACTTTCCGGGAACGTTCGATTGTTTCGTGATATTTTGAAAAAATTCCTTCAAAACTACGAGGGTTTCGGTGAAGACTTCGAGAGACGTCTTAAAAAGGAAGATCGGGAAACTGCAGGACGAATGCTGCATACGCTCAAAGGCGTCTCAGCCCAGATTGGGGCGAAGAAGATTCACGTACTTACAGAGCTCTCGGAATCGGTGTTGAGAGAAAATCCGCATACCGATGAAAAGCTTGATGCTCAACTAATCACGGCCTTGGAAGCAACTCTAAGCGAAATCCGAAAGTTCTTGCCTCTGCAACAGGAAGAAGGAGCTCCGATAAACCTTGGTCATGTCCCTACACTAAAAGAAAAAAGTCAACGGTTGAAAGCGCTGGAATTGGCGTTGGAAAACTATGACGCGCGAGCTGAAGATCTCTATTCCGAAATGCGATTCTGGTTGGATCGGCCGCCTTGGACAGAGAAAGCGATACTTTTAGAAAAGGCCTTAAAAAAATACGATTTCGATAACGCGTTGGAAATATGCCGAGCGGTTCTTTCGCAAATGGAAACCGAAGAGAAAGAGCCCAAATAACCAAGTATCCTGGCAAGTCGCGACTCCATAGGATCGGGCAACTAATTCCGTTACGGGCACCTCGGTCGTAAACCCGTGAACAGTATTTTGAGTTGTTTAACAAAAGTCGAATATAAACAGTTATCGCGCGAGGCACATAAGGGAAATGGGGGGGAATGGAATGAACACCGTGCTTGTGGTAGATGATGCCGTAGAAAATATCGATGTGTTGAAAGGGGTATTGAAGAATGACTACAACGTAAAAGTAGCCACGAGTGGGCAGATGGCTCTCAAAGTTGCGGAAAAAACGATGCCCGATATCATCTTGCTGGACATCATGATGCCCGAGATGGACGGTTATGAAGTTTGTTTCTTATTGAAGAAAAACCCGCTCACCCACCGGATTCCTGTCATCTTTATCACTGCTAAAGATCAGGAGATCGATGAAGTGAAAGGCTTTGAAGTCGGCGCGGCGGATTACATCAACAAACCGATACGTCCGATGGTAACCAAAGCCAGAATCCGCACCCATCTCTCACTTTCGGATCAAAAACAGGCATTGGAGCATCAAGTGCGAGACCAAACCCATGAAATTTACCAAACCCGCCTCGAGATTATTAAAAAGTTAGGGCGGGCGGCCGAATACAAAGACAACGACACCGGTTTGCACATAGAAAGAATCAGCAAATACGCCTTTCATATTGCCAAAGGCCTTGGACTGGAAGATAACCAAGCGGATTTGGTACTACAGGCTTCGCCGATGCATGATATCGGGAAGATCGGGATTCCCGATGAAATCCTCAAAAAACCAGGAAAGCTGAGTGCGGAAGAATGGGCTTTGGTGGTCAAGCACCCTGAGATAGGCGCGGATATTTTGGGGGAATCGAAGGCGCCGTTGTTGCAGGCAGCCAAAATTATCGCCTTAGAACACCATGAACGGTGGGATGGAGGCGGCTATCCCAACGGTCTCTCTGGAGAAAACATCCACATTTTTGCCCGTATCACCGCGGTAGCCGATGTCTTCGACGCTTTGACAAGCAGACGTCCCTACAAAGAAGGATGGCCAGTTGAGCGAGCCGTGGAATACTTGCGAGAGCAACAAAATCGTCACTTCGACCGAAAAATCGTAGAGGTTTTCCTTCAAACGCTGCCGACCCTTTTAGACATAAAAGAACAGTTCACCGAAAAATAAAAAACCTCTTCCGAAAGAGTATTTTACTCCTACTAAATATTTTTTATTCGTCGCCACTCTTCGTTTTTTCCGATTCTAAGCTTTTCCAAGCGTAGCGGATTGAGGAAACGCATTCCAAATGATCGTCATCTGCCTATCTTTTTTAATCGGTTCTATTGGTCACTATCGCAGGCAATCATAAGATGTCGTTCAATTTTGTAAGCACATCAAACATTTAGAATAGATCGGTCCGTTTTTGCTTTACGGACGTTTAATCGCTTTAAAATAGAGTAACGCGCCATTTTCCCGAGGACACCGCGCGTACTCAAAACCAAGTTTACGGACTATCTCTCCGAGCTCCATCTCTGTGTGTAAAACACCTCTAATTTTGCTTTGATTCCCTTTTTTTTCTGGAACAGGAACGCAGCAAACGAAAGCGCCTCCGATCATTAACACGCGCCTAATCTCTTGCAAAACGGCTTCGGTCTCCCCGAAAAAATTCAAAGACAGGATACACAGGCAAAGATTGAAGGATTCGTTTTCGAAAGGTAATTCGTCCGCAGCAACCACGTAAAATTTCGGATCTCGAAATCCTTTCTCCAAAAAACGTTTCGCCGCTTTTTTCAATAAACCAGGGCTGATATCCGTCCCGGTATACTGGTTGTCGCTACCGAGAAAAGATGCCGCGCTGCCAGTTCCCGTACCCAATTCAAGAACCTTCATTTTCCGAAAACCACTCAGTTCTTCCTTAAGAATTAGGTCGTGTTTTTGCTGATCCGCCGCAAACTTTTTCGGGAAAACCGAGCGTTTCATTATGGAATCGTATAGGAAAGAGAGGCTGTCCCCCAACCATGGTCGAAATCTCATCGGGCGGTTCTCTTGGTTGGCAATATACTGGAGTTCACCCTTTATGACTGTTTTTATACCGCTTTTTAACATATTGCCTTATTCTTCCTTTTAGTAATCCTCGGTATCTTTAATTCGGTAAATTCGAGTCTGTACTCTCGGTTGGGGTGGCCTTTTATGCGCGTCCAACGAGCGTACCATAAAGACGTCGATATACCCCTAGGGTTTACACCTAACAAAATTATATCACGTCATATCCCGTTTTAGTTAATCGCAAGTTATGAAGACTTCCCGTGATTGTTAAAAATCCTCTTCTTAAAGGAAAGCCGTCGAAGACTGACGGGAAAACCAAGGTATCGAAAGCGCTTGCATTTCGGAAGTAAATCTCTTATAATTGTCTGGTTCTCGAATGCAATGATAAAAGCCGAACAAATACCGAGATTCCGTTCGTTTATGCAAATTATTCTCACCTTTGACGTGGAGGTAATCATCCGTGATAAACGCCGTATCGAAGAAAACGGTTATTTTATTTTTTTTGTGCCTTAGCTTATCTGCATGCTGTTTCGCAGAGGGACTCACGTTTCTCATCAACCATGACTACAGACCGTTCAGTTTCGTGGAAAATGAACGACTTCAAGGGTTTGCGGTAGAACTCATATCGGCTCTTTCTCCGAGTGCCGAAGAAACGGCGCAAATGCATGGAATGGCTTTCGATCAAGCCTATTCCCTTCTTCTTTCCGGCGGAGATTACGCGCTTCCGACGCTCGTCTTTACTTCAGAACGCAAACCGCTTTTTCAGTGGGTCGGACCTATCGCGATCGCAATGACACATCTATATGCATCACCCTTCTTTTTTCAGAAAATCGCTTCACTCGAGGAAGCGAAAACGATCGAATCGATTGGCGTCGTAAAAGCCTTTTATTCGACCCAGCTGCTTGAAAGAGAAGGTTTTAAAAACCTTGTCTATTTCGAGGATGAAAAGCAATTGCTTGAGAACCTTTTAAGTGGCGCCATTACCCTTGCGCCTTTTGATGATTCCGTGTTATTCCATCTGCTTGAAGGGCGGAGCGCTTCTTCAACCGGGCTGAGGAGTTCCGTTCCTCTGAATCTGGATATGATGTACATCGGATTTTCACGAAACGTACCGGAAGAAACCGTAAGCGATTGGCAAGCGCGTCTGGATCGTCTAAAGAAAACCGGAGAGTTCCGGATCCTCTATCAAAAATGGTTGCCCGAAAATCCCGTACCTGGACAGTTAACGCTTTTGACGGAAGAATACCCGCCCGTGACTTACGCAGGTGAAGATGGAAAACCTACGGGATTCGTGACGCGTATCGTCGAAGAAGCTTTAAGACGAAACGGGCTCGAGGAAGAACCGATTCTGGTGCCATGGTCCATCGGTTACGAATTGGCGTCGCACCTACCCGGCATCTTATTGTTCAGCATGGATCAGACACCACAACGAGCGGGGCTTTTCGAATGGATAGGACCGGTCGGAAGAAACACCGCTTATCTCTATGCGAGATCCGACTCTGACGTCTCGATAGAAAATCTTGGAAGCGCGAAATCGGTATCGTCTATCGCGACGACAAAGAATTGGTGGACTGAACAATTGCTTCAGGAAAAGGGGTTCACAAACTTGAGAAGCTCCCTCCATCCTTCGGAAAACGTGCGTCAACTCATCAACGGCGAAGTAACGTTGGCGATCTTTACAGACCTTACTGTCCAATCGCTTGTCGAAGAAACCGGGTACACGATGGATAGGATACGGCCGTTGTTTGAAGTTCAGTCGAATTATTTCTACATCGCGGCCTCAAAAGGAACGGATCCGACGATAGTCTACAACCTGCAAAAAACCCTCGATACGATGAAACAGGACGGCAGCTTTGAAGCGATTCTCCGCCGGGACGTTCCGAACGTGTTGGTAACCCCTTTGCTCTTTCAATCAAGTACACCCGAGGTTAGGGAAATAAAAATCGGGAGCCATCAGGTGGAAAACGGATACATCGTGCAAATCAGTCTTCCTTTGCAAGAAGAGGCCGATGGTGTTTGGGATGTCAAACTATCGAATCCGGGAGTTCTTGTCGATCTTGGAAAAGAGAACGATTTCTGGTTCTTCAAAACATTACAAAACGGACCGTGCGCGGTGGTTTTCTCTCTATATCGATCTGGTTCGCGCGTTCCGATAAAAATATACACAATCGAAGTAATCGTAGAATAATGCTCATCGAATCCTGAGACGAAGCGAACAAAAGAGGCGGCTTCTACGTAAAAACTGCGGACTTTCGAAGTTCATCGGCGCATAAGTTAAGCCTACGGGGCGGTTATTTTCGTTGCTCTTAGAGTTAATCATCCTGCTTTCCCTTCGATGATTGCGGTATGTTTGACGATTTTCGCGCTGGTCATTAGGAACCCGTTATTTCCTAATAACCTTTGATACTCTTCAATACTCTTAAAACGAACAAATTCATACCATTTTGTGTCCGGTTCTGGATATCCGTTAATAATGAAGATTTTCCCATCGGGTATCAGAATTCTTCTCATTTCCGAAAAAGTCGCTGGGTAATCATTCCAAAAGTTGATGCAATCGAAGGCGGAGATGATCCCCACTGTTTTGTCTTGAATCGGTATATCGCATGCATCACTGCAAAATACGGCGATTCTACCTTCTGTGACTCCCTTTTTATTCAGCCTTTTCGACAAATTAACCATATCGGGAGAAAGATCGATCCCGTAGATACGCGCGGTTTTGAAGGTTTTATAAAAATGAGATAAGGCGATTCCGCCGCCACACCCGATATCCAATATCGAGGCCGTTTTATCTTCCATGGAATCGGCGATATGATTGATGATGTCTTTGTACTGCCTGCTATGGATGCCGTTCATAATTCGTCCGGCAATCTTCCCGATCGCACCGGTTGGTTTCGCACCGATAGATTGTTGCGACACACTCTCTCCTCCTTCTTTTCTAAGAACTCTGACCGGTCTCGACTCTCCGAGTCATTTCCAAGAAGGAAAACAACACGAAAGCCCGAAGGACGTTGTTCCAGCCAATTGCCACTATAGTAACCTATTTACGGAAAAGTGGATTTTTCAGCTTAGTTTAATGCTATTTTCGCAACTGAAGCGGTATTTGGAGCATTCTATCTTAGTTGGGCCAACTTTTCTTTTTTGTATTTTTAATGATGACGTCGAGATCTCAACTTCACGAGCGTTACCGCGTCCCCTTCACCATCAAAATACAGATCACGCCCGACTCAAGTCGGGCTTTACGTTATTTGGGTTTCCCGTCTTTTTCCACCTGGTCGGAAGTCGTTAGTAAATGAGGCCGTACTCGACCAAAGATCGTACGGCCCCTTTATCGCGTGCTCCCTTTCAAAGGGATCTCTCAGGTAAGAAAGGCTTTACGTTTCTCTTACAAGGCGAGGCCGCTTAACCTGTCGTCCTTTTTTTTGGGCTAAATTAGAAACCCGAAAAAAATAAACCCCCGCAAGAGGTAAAAAAACATAAGTTAAAAAACTGTCCTGGCGACACGAAAACCGATGAAAT
>ENA-UOWO01002266-UOWO01002266.1-activated-sludge-metagenome-genome-assembly--contig:-NODE-2266-length-24127-cov-6.973995_pt1 | contig 24127 bp, 24 predicted proteins | sample MGYA00238148_ERZ761564 | MGnify/ENA primary metagenome ERZ761564 (study PRJEB28885, sample SAMN05720194) | activated sludge metagenome | isolation source: Anaerobic digester | place: USA... | reverse complement strand
ATGCGACTGACAATAAGTTGCGACGGCAATTTAGTTGTAACTTTGCCAAACTCTTTATTTTTTGGTGAAAGTTCGGCCGAAAGGGCGATCCGAAAAAAAGCCAAATGGGTTATTGATAAGCTCGAGTTTTTTAAACAGCATCAAAATAAATATTTTTTCAGAGGCTCCAAGAAAGAACTGTTGAAATATAAAAATGTGGCCCAAGAGTTGGCTCTCAGAAAGATGGGATATTTTAATAGTTTTTACAATTATAGTTTTAGTCGGGTCAGCATTAGAAATCAAAAAACCAGATGGGGGAGTTGTTCGCGAAGAGGCAACTTGAACTTCAACTACAAAATTGCTTTGCTTCCAGAAAGAATTACAGACTATATTATTGTGCATGAACTCTGTCATTTGGGGGAATTTAATCACTCCAAGAGATTTTGGAATCTAGTAGCCAAAACTATACCCGATTACAAGAATATAATTAGGGAAATGAGAGGAACGAGGAAGTCTTTGCTTTAGGCGGAATATTATAATATAGTATATGTACTATGAATTCTGATGTCGAAGAAATCAAAAATAGGCTTAATATAGTCGATATTTTAGGCGAATATATCCGATTGGATAAGGCGGGGACCAACTATAAGGCTCGCTGTCCTTTTCATAATGAGAAAAGTCCTTCTTTTATGGTGAGCGAAGAAAAACAGATCTGGCATTGTTTTGGTTGCCAAAAGGGAGGAGACATTTTCGGTTTTGTGATGGAAATGGAAGGTTTGGAATTCAAAGAAGCTTTGAAACTTTTGGCGGATAAGGCTGGAGTAGAGCTCAAGAGATATGATGGAAAATCCGAGGTCAATAAGAATAGAATTTTTGAAATTCTGGAAATCACTACTAAATTTTATGAATATCAGCTTTGGGAAGGACCAGGCAAAGTTAAAATTCTCAGTTATTTGCGGGAGAGAGGACTAAAAGATGAAACAATTCGAGACTTTCGTTTGGGCTATGCTCCGAAAGGTTGGGAAAATATTTTAAAATTCTTGACCAGTCGAGGATACGCCGTAGAAGAAATTTTCAGGAGCGGGCTTTTAGTTGAGAAGAATAAGGAAAGTCTACAAACTACAAACTACAAACTACAAACTACTAAATATTATGATAGATTCAGAGAGAGGATTATGTTTCCGGTAGCCGATACAAACGGCAAAGTAGTTGGTTTTAGTGCCAGAGTGACCCCGGGGCAAGATGAATCACAAGCCAAATATATTAATACTCCAGAAACAGAGGTTTATCATAAAAGTAAGGTTCTTTATGGAATCGACAGGGCTAAAAGTGAGATTAAACAAAAAAATGGAGTTCTTCTGGTAGAAGGTAACCTGGATGTTTTGGCAGCCAGTCAAGCGGGTATTAAAAATGTAGTAGCTGTTTCCGGAACAGCTCTAACAAGTGATCATTTGGGTGTTATCAAGAGATATGCAAATAAAGTTGAGATGTGTTTTGATATGGATAATGCTGGCGAAGCTGCGACCAAAAAAAGCATGAAACTGTGTTTTGAAAAAGATGTGCAGGCTCGAGTGGTTGAGCTTCCGTCTGGAAAAGATGTGGCGGAACTAGCCAAAACTAATCCAGAGGCGATGAAAAAATCCATAGCAGTTGCGACTGAGGCGATGGAATATTTTTTTCAAAAAAACCTGACCAAACATGATCAGAAAGAAGTTGAGGGTAAGAATAAAATTACTGATGAAATTCTGGAAATGATCGGAAATCTTACCAATGAAATAACCAAAAGCCATTGGCTAAAAAAGCTGGCGGAAATTGTAGAAGTGAAAGAGAGTATATTGACGGATATGCTCAAAAAAGCTAATATTAAGAGCACAATAACGAACACTTCAGGGGGGAGCGTAAAAAGTGAGGAGACTTTTTCTTCTAAAACCAAGAAAGAAACTCTAGTCCAAGAAATTATTGGGCTCATGTTGGTTTATCGAAATATTTGGAAAAAAGCTTTTAATGAAGAAAAAGAAAATCCTGTTTTTCAAAAAGAAGCCTTGCTGAATTTTATGCTTGTAAATGGAGAGAAATTTGATTTTGATTTGGATAATTTGCGAGCGGGCATTAGTCAAGAAGAAAATAAAAAAAGAGTTGAAAAAATATTTTTTGAAAAAAAATACCAATTCGATTTAAATAATAATATCGAAGAAATTATTGTTGATAATCCGGAAAGTGAATTCACAAAAATACTCGAAGAAATAAAAAGAGAAGATAAGAGATTGGAACTGGAAAAAATTCAGCACGATTTGAGACTGGCTGAAGAGAGAAAAGACAAAGAGGCTGTCTTGTTCTTGCGACAAGAAGCCAGTCGCATTTTAGGAGAAATTAATACATAAATTTAAATTTTGTTTTAAAAAAAACATGGTCAAAAAAACCAAGAAGAAAAATATCAAAAAACTTCAAAAGAAGATCAAAAAAGCAACCAAAAAGGTTGCGAAAAAGGTCAAGAAAAAGGTAGTCAAGAGAATGAAGACAGTTAAGAAGGTTGTAAGGAAAAAAAGGGCCAAAAAAACTCAGAAGAAAGCCAAAAGAGTTATTAAAAAAACTCACAAAACTGTCCGCAAGACTTCAGAAGAAAAAGAGATGGCTGAAAAGAAAAGAACCAATTTGTTGGAAGATTTGATTGTGCGCGGAAGACAGAGAGGATTCATTACAGAGGATGAAATTTTACATGCCATTCCTAACGCGGAAGAAAATATTGATAAGTTGGAAGAATTCTACGAAAGAATGGAAAAAAGTGGTATCAACGTTCTGAGTTCAGAAGATTTGCTGAAAATAGAAACAGATAAAATTGGCGAGGAAATGGAGTCAATGAAATCCGGCAAGAAAAAGAAAAAAGATTTAATTGGGGATATTGAAGAAGCCTCTTCAGATTTGGTCCAAATGTATCTGCGAGAAATTGGAAGAGTAAACCTTTTGAAGTCAGAAGAAGAAGTGTCACTAGCCAAAAGAATTGAAAAGGGCGATTTGCAAGCCAAGCAAAAGCTGACCGAAGCGAACTTGCGTTTGGTGGTTTCTATTGCCAAAAAATATGTTGGCAGATCACATAATCTGTCATTACTTGATTTGATTCAGGAAGGAAATATTGGTCTTTTCCGCGCAGTAGAAAAATTTGATTATCGCAAGGGTTACAAATTCTCAACCTATGCGACTTGGTGGATTCGCCAAGCTATCACGAGAGCTCTGGCCGATCAATCCAGAACTATTCGTATTCCGGTGCATATGGTGGAAACTATCAATAAATTTACTCAGGTAACCAGACGCTTGGTGCAGGATTTGGGACGCGAACCGTTGCCGGAGGAAATTGCAGTGGAAATGGGAATTGAAGTGGAAAAAGTCAGACACATTATGAAAATTTCCCAGGAAACTGTTTCGCTCGAAACATCAGTTGGTGATAGCGAAGAAGACAGTGTGCTCGGAGATTTTATTGAAGATACAGAAACCATTATGCCGAACCAATCGGCTTCGCGAAAACTTTTAAAAGATCATATTGGCGAAATTTTGGATACACTGACTCCGAGAGAACAGAAAATTCTGAAAATCAGATTTGGATTGGAGGATGGAGTGGTGCATACTTTGGAAGAAGTAGGACAGGAATTTGGAGTAACTCGTGAACGTATTCGTCAGATTGAAGCCAAGGCCCTAGAAAGAATCAGAGAGCACGTCTCGGTTAAAAAGCTTAAAGACTATTAGAATCTATGTGGGATAAAATAGGCGAAAAGGTCAAATCCTTGCCTATTTTATCTTTTCTGATATAATAGGTTTGTTTTGAAAATTAATCCGCTGACTAGCGGATTCCGCAATATTTCCGATGCAAAAAAAGAATCATTAAAAAAATAGCCAGAAAGAAAATTTAAAAGAATAAAAAGTGAGACTAAGTCTCCGCGATAGCTCAATGGTAGAGCAGTTGACTGTTAATCAATTGGTTCCAGGTTCGAGTCCTGGTCGCGGAGCCTTGAGCTCACTTTTTTATTTTTTTCGACTAAAAATAAAAGAAATGGTAATATTCATTCATGAGGAGGAAAATAGAATTTGCGATTGGAGAATATTATCACATTTGCAATCGCGGAGTAGAAAAGAAAAATATTTTTATTCAAGAAAAGGATTTTCTGCGTTTTATTGATTATTTGATTTATTTCAATACGGAAAACCCAAGTTGGATCATTAACGATTTACGAGAATCTGGAATTGATGCTCATCCCAAAAAGGAAGAGATGCTTGCTGATGTGGTAGCGTATTGTCTTAACTCAAATCACTTCCATCTGATATTAAAGGAAAACAAGCAAGGGGGCATTGCTAAATTTATGAAAAAAATTTGCACTGGATATGCTATGTATTTCAATAAAAAATATAATCATGTGGGCGTTCTTTTTCAGGGAAGATTCAAGTCAGTGCATATTGGCTCAAATGAGCAGCTATTATATACCTCTGCATATGTGAATTGCAATTGCGAAATTCATGGGTTCGCAAGGGCAGAAGAATATTTATGGTCAAGTTTTTCAGAATATGTAAAAGATAAGAGTGTCGTGGTTTCAGGAGGAGAAGTTGTTCTTGAAGAGTTTGAGAATAAGGAAGAATATCGTAAGTATGCACTTAATCAAATTTCTAGCATGCGAGAAAACAAAGAGACCAAAAATATTTTTTTGGAATAACTTTTTTCTCAGTCGAGGACCGTCCTCGACTAGATTCAGATTCGCGACTAGATTCCACGGAAAACCTTCCGTCTTGGTGGGTTTTCTGTTTTTTTATGGTATAAAATTAGTTAAAAAACAAAGGGATGGGAAGGTGCTGTTGCACCCCGCCATCCCTTGTGTCTAAATTGACATTCTCGTGGGAATGGGAAGTTCCAATAAAATTCCCAATTCCTTTTTTGCATTGACAATCAACTCCGGTTGGATTTGCCCTTGCAACTGTGTGCCGCTATATCTTACTTCTGTTCCTCTATGCAAACAGACTTCATTCCAGCAAGCAGCTGAAACAACCTCCTCTCTTATCGGGTAACCTATTCCATGGGCATGTACTTTCATCTTTTGCCCACATTCACAGCAATAGCTCTCAAATCTTTCGCAGGCATCCTCCAAGGACTTATAAATCATTGAAGATCGTTTTTGCCTCTTGGATGTTGCTGTGGGTTGAGTTGCTATAGCTACTCGACTTTCAGCATTTTTCTTTCTATTATTATCTTTCCGAGGGGCAACCTTTGGGAGTTTCCCTTCAGAAGTTTCGATTGCAACAACAGACTGGTTGTTTCTGAATATTCTGGTCTGCCTGAGTCTTTTAAGCCTTTCTATAAGATCAGCTTCAAGTCTCAGTGCCCTCACAAGTCGCTTCTGTTCTTTGTTGGTGTTTCTCGGTGCTTTGAGTTTATTTTTTTTAGTAAGCACCTCCTTTCTGATTTAAGTATTGGCATATCAATAAAAAGAACTATTACCTCCTTTCTTTTTGTTAAATTTTTGAAGAATGATTATTTATAATGTAGCATGACAAAATGATATCGACAACCTGTTTTTATTTGCTTTTTTAAGCTTTTTTGCTAGAATGGAAAACCTGTCAAAAAAAGCGAAACATCAAAAAAATGAGAACCATCGGTCAAGATTAATTATTCTTGTTCATTGGTTCTCGAGGTTGTGCTTTTTACAGGCGCAACCTTTTTTATTTATTAAGAAGAATATTTTAATTTATTTTTTTGAAGGTGATTTTATATGAAGGTTCGTATTCGATATTATTTTTATCTTTGATATTGATGTTTTCTCCTTTCATAATTGTGGTCAGAGCGATGTCAGTAAGCATTTCTTCAAGACTGGCGATTTCCGTTTTGGCATTTTCGAAAGTTTCAAAACGTATTCCCATCTGGGCTTGGGTTTCAGACTCCAATAGTTTCTTTTTTTCACGCAATTTTTTAATTTCTTCTTTCAAGTCTTCATAGCCGTGAGTTTGGGTGAGAGCGTCTCGATATTCTCGGCCGATTTCTTTGCGGGTCTCCTTGAATTCTTGGATGCGATCAAAAACTTCTTGGATATTTTGCATATTTTTATTTTCGGTAAAAAATTAATAACGTTTTTTTATTTTAACACAAGGAGAGAAGATTGAAAATGACTGAAATATTTTTCAAAAAGCATTAGAAGTTGCTTATTTTTTTGAAAAATGAGAAAATTAGAAAATCAGAAAAAGCTGTTTATTTATCTAAAATGTACCTAAAAAAACCCGAAAACTATCAATCTAAACCAAACAAGAAGGGCCTTGCATTCAAGGTTATTCTTTTTGTCATTTTAATTTTGCTTGGATACGGAGTCTTTCAGATATTTTCTAAGGATAAAGATATTTCTCCAGAAAAACAGCAAGAAAACAATCAGAACAACCAAGAGAGTGAAGAAAAAAATTCTAAAGAGAAAGTTGTTACATACACAATTTCAGAAGGTGACATTCCAGCTGAAGTTTTCAGTGATCAAGGAAAATTTGATAGCAATGACGTAGAATTATTGCTGACGGAAGCGAAAGATGTTTATGATTTTTCGCAAATTAAATCCGGACAGACTTTACGTTTTTATTTTAATGAGGAAGAAAAAGCCGTGCGTATGGAATATGATTGCAATAAGGAAGAAGTTGTAATTGCCGAGCGAAAAGGAAATGCTTTTGAGTGTCGAGAGGAAAAAATAGCCTATGATATTTCAACTGAAATAGTGGATGGTAAAATTGAAAATTTTTTCTATGTGGATGCGCAAGGTCTGGGACTTTCCGATGCAACCATTTTGGAAATTGCCGATATCTTTTCTTTTGATATTGATTTTACGACTGAAATACAAACGGGTGATAGTTTCAAAATAATTTACGAAAAACGAACAAGAAGTGGAGAAAAAGCACCGGATGGAAAAGTTTTAGCAGCCAAATTTACGAATTCGGGACAAGAATACGCTGCCTATTATTTTGAAACAAAGGATGATGGCAGTCACTATGATTCAGAGGGGCATGAACTGATGCGTCAATTTTTGAGAGCGCCACTCAGCTATCGCTATATTTCCTCAGGTTTTACGGGTGCACGCTATCATCCTATCACCAAAACAATCATGGCTCATTATCAAATTGATTATGCTGCGCCATCTGGAACGCCTGTGGTATCCACGGCCAGAGGGACAGTTGTTAGCGCTGGTTGGGAAGGTGGCTGGGGCAAGATGGTTCGTCTCAGGCATGACAATGGCTACACAACTCATTATGGTCATCTAAGTGACATTGGAAAGGGCATTAGATCTGGAGTGAGCGTAGCTCAAGGACAAATTGTTGGCTATGTAGGATCAACGGGTTGGTCAACGGGTCCACATCTTGATTACGGAATGAAACTCAATGGCAGTCCAGTTAATCCGTTGTCGCTAAAACTGCCCAAAGGTACGCCGTTAGCCGGAGAACAAATGGAAAAATTTCAGGAGATAAAAAGAAAATATGACGAATTGTTAAGATAGAAAACAGAATTAAAGTATTTTTTAATTCGAATAATAGATTATATTTAAAAATAAAAATATGAAAAAAACATTAAACCAACACACTATTTTTATCGAAGATATCCTAAAAAATAAAAATGATAATTTTGACTGGAAAGCTCTCGGCAATTTTCATCGTGCACAAATTGGATTTTTTCAACATGAAAGATTGATTCACCTTTTGGTGACACTTTTTTTCGCTCTGATATTTCTCGGGTCAGTTATGATGCAATTAACTTTAAATAGTCTTGGTTTTCTGGTTATTTCTGCAATTTTATTGGTGATGTTAGGATTTTACATCAGACATTACTTTATTTTGGAAAACGGCGTTCAAAAATTATACCAATTGGATAGAGAAATTTCCAAGCGCCTAAACAAAAAATTTCAATAAGAATGAATTATACAGACGAACAGTTAGTTAAGGATTTTTTGACTGGCGATGAAAAATCGCTTGAGCTTCTGGTGAATAAATATCTGAAGCCTTTATATAACTTTACATATCAACTAACGCGCAATAAAGAGGCGTCGGAAGATATCGTACAAGATGTTTTTGTGAAAGTTTGGAAAAATATGTCCAAATTTGATACCAAAAAGAAATTCAGCACCTGGATATTTGCCATTGCTAAAAATACAGCCTACGATTTTTTAAAAAAGAAAAAAATCATACCTTTTTCTGCCTTTGCAGGTGAGGATGGAAATAATATATTGGAGTGTATTGAAGATGAAACAATTCTACGTTCGCAGGAACTAATGCAGAATATGGACAACGTGAAAGATGTGCAGAAATTTGTGGCATCTTTGCCAGCAAAGGTTCAAATAATTCTATCGCTATACCATGATCAGGGATTTTCTTTGAAGGAAATTGCTGAAATTCTGAGTTCTTCGCCAAATACAATAAAAAGTAAGTATCGCCGTGCGATCCTCTGGCTCCGCAAAAAATATTCTGCCAAAAAAGCTTAATCGGAAAAATCGGAGCTCAGCTCCGATGAGAATGTAAAATTGCACCCGAGTTGCTACCTGTTGCGTAGTACAGACATGGAAGAAAAAAAAGCACTTCACCAAAATATAAATATTTTACCGGTTGTTGAGCCGCCAATGCACTTAAAGGCGGCTGTTTTTGGTCGCATAGAGAGGGTAAAAGAAAAAAGACTAAAAGCCAGAATACTTTTATTGGACATGGGATTAGGAGGCTCTTTTTTAGCCAGTTTTTGGGCGATTATTACTTTCGGAGATGCTTTCTTGCAATCGGAATTTTGGAGCATTGTCTCGCTTATTTTCTCAGATTTCGTGGTAGTTGCCGGAAGTTGGAAGGAGTATCTGTTTTCACTTGGAGAAACTTTGCCAATTATGAATATTTTCGCAATAGGGATTCCTATATTTGGAATGCTAATGTTTTTGAATTTACTTTTGTTTTTCAAAAACAAATATGGGCATAGTCATAATCATTTTAATTTGTATAAAAATAATTTAGCAGCTTAATCAAATAAATAAAAATTTATGAATAATGAAAAAATAGAGACAAAAAAAATAATTTCTGTTGAAAATAAAAAAATTATTGTGGCTACCGTGGTAATTGGATTGTTTCTTTTGCTGCTGATTAGTTTTGCAGCTGGAGTATCCGTTGGATTTCACAAGGCCAGATTTTCTTCTCATTTTGGTGAAAATTATGAAAGAAATTTCATGGGTCCACGTCCTGATGCTAGAGGACCAGAATTTGGCCCAATGGGAATGATGAGAGAAAAAATAGGAGAGTTCGAAGGCCGAGGAATGCGTAATGGCCACGGAATTGCCGGAACAATAATTTCAATTTCAGACAAGAACCTAGTTATAAAAGATAAGGACAATAAGGAGAGTGCTGTTTCTGTAAATGATAAAACGATTATCAATCAGGGAAAAAACACAATTAAAATCGGAGATTTGAAAAATGACCAAAAAGTAGTTATTATCGGCAGACCCGGAGATGATGGTGTTGTTCAGGCTGGTTTAATCAGAGTTTTCAATGGTGTCACTGAAAGTGTTCAAAATAATAATCAATAAAAAATGATGGAAATATTCAAAAAACATAAATATATTTACATCGGAATTATTATTGTACTAATTGTCGGGGGATATTATTGGTACAGTAAATCAAAATCTGCTAAAACTACTGTTCAATATAAAACAGCCGAAGTTGAAAAAGGAACATTGACCACTTCTATTTCCGGATCCGGAAATGTTATTGTTGATCAAAGTTCCACAGTGGACCCGACCATTACTGGAACAGTTTATGGCCTGGCAGTGAGCGTGGGCGATCAGGTAAAAAAGGGTCAATTACTTTTTTTGATTGAAAATGAAGATTTAGGGATTGATGCTTCCAGGGCCTATTCTTCATATCTTCAATCTAAGGCTTCTCTCGAAACGGCTATGGCCAGCAAAAAGGAAGCTAAAAAAAATTACGATGATGCGAGTTCCAGTGAAAAATCAATAATGAAGAAAAGATTCGAAGCGGCTGAAATTTCATTGGAAGTAGCAGAAAGAAACGTTAATACCAGCTGGAGCTCATATCAGAGTTCGCTAACCGACGCTTCCAAAAGAAAGGTAGTTTCTCCTATCGATGGAACAGTCAATGCCATAAATATTAAGAATGGAGACGACTTGAGTAGGCTTTCATCAAATAGTAATTCATCAGCTCCAATAATTATCGGAGACCTAAATACGCTCAAAGCACAAGTGGAAGTTAATGAGGTTGACATTGTCAATGTCAGCATTGGGCAAAATGTTTCGCTTACATTTAGCGCCATTGACGGGCTTACTTCAATCGGAAAAGTTGAAAAAATTGATTCCTTGGGCACATTAACTTCGGGAGTTGTAACGTACAATGTAACAATCGGTTTTGATTCTCTCGACCCGAGAATTAAGCCTGAGATGAGTGTTTCAGCTGCAATTATTACGGACGTAAAACAGGATGTTATTCTGGTTCCCAACAGTGCAGTGAAAACACAAAAGGGACGCTCATATATTCAGATACTCAAAGGTCAAACTCCAGAAAATGTAGCGGTGAGGGCAGGCTTGTCTAATGATATGCAAACCGAGATTATAAGTGGAATTAATGTTGGTGATAAGGTCATCACTCAAACCACAAGTTCAGGCAGTACCACATCCACTACATCTTCAAGATCAACCGGAAATAGCGTAAGAATACCTGGTCTAAGTGGCGGGGGAAGACCTAACTAGTAATAATCCTCGATGATCAATAATCAATTTACAATGAATTTTAAATTAATTAATTGGAAAGTTTAAAATTCATTGAAAATTGTAAATTTGCAGATGATTGAATGTAAAAATATTACCAAAACTTATGTTAATGGAGACATTGTCACCGATGCTTTGAAAAATGTTTCTTTTAACATTGAAAAAGGTGAATTCGTTTCCATTATTGGTCCCTCTGGGTCAGGCAAATCAACTCTGATGCATATTTTGGGTGCTTTGGATGTTCCAACAAGTGGAGAATATTCTTTGGATGGGCACGTTGTTTCTAAGCTAAATGATGACGAACTTTCAGATTTACGCAGAAATAAAATTGGTTTTGTTTTTCAGTCTTTTAATCTGCTTCCCAGAACGACAGCTCTCAGAAATGTAATGTTGCCTTTGCTTTATTCTAAAATGACAAACGAGGAAAGAGAAAAACGTGCACGCGAATGTTTGAAATATGCTGGCATGGAAGAAAGTAAGTTTTTGAATTTATCCAATCAATTATCGGGAGGCCAGATGCAACGTGTGGCTATCGCCAGATCCCTAATAAATAACCCATCGATAATTTTAGCCGATGAGCCAACAGGAAATTTAGACACAAAAACCAGCCACTTGGTTATGAGTGCACTTCAGGAATTAAATAAAAAAGGGCATACCATAATTTTGATAACTCATGAAATGGACGTAGCGGATTACGCCAATCGAATAATCCACATTAGAGACGGAGCCATAGAAAAGGATGAAGTAAATGTTCCCAACGATCACAAGGTATAAAAAATAGTATGTTAAAAGATTTATTAAAAGAAACGATTTGGTCACTTTCGGCCAATAAAGTCAGATCTGGTCTGACTATCTTGGGTATTGTCATTGGCATTGCTTCGGTGATTGCCTTGGTAGCCATCGGACAAGGTGCCCAAAATTCAATTGCGAAAAATATTGAGGCCATTGGATCCAATTTGATTTTAATAAGCCCAGGGTCACAAAGAATTGGTGGTATAAGCCAAGGTGGTGGCAGTGCTCAATCACTGACGATTGAAGATGCGGATGCTATAAAAAATGAAATATCCGGTATAAGTGCAGTGGCACCTTCAATTACCAAACGTTTTCAAATTACTGCCAAGGGTAACAATACAAATACTCAGATTGTCGGAACAACAGAAGACTATTTAACCGTTCGTAATGTGGCAATAGATTTTGGAACATTTTTTAGTGAACAACAACTTAAAAGTTCGGCTAAAGTGGTTGTGCTTGGGCCAACGACCAGCGAAGATCTTTTTGGAATTGGCGCAGATCCTGTTGGCCAAGTCATTCGTATTAATAAAATGGATTTTATGGTAATTGGAGTAACAGTGGCTAAAGGCGGAAGTGGTTTCAGCAATCAAGACGATGTGGCCTATGTTCCTTTGGCTACAGCTCAACATTATTTTTCTGGGAATCAATACCTCAGTAATATAAGTGTGGCTGCCGTTGATCAAGTTTCTATGACTTCTGTTCAAGATCAGATTTCAACACTGCTTCTTTCGCGACATAAAATTATCGACTCAGCTAATGCTGATTTCAATATGATGAATCAAAATGATATTATTGCAACTGCTACTAGCATAACGAGTACGTTTACTATCTTACTTTCTTCTATCGCAGGCATTTCGCTTTTAGTGGGGGGCATCGGGATTATGAATATGATGCTTACAACTGTAACAGAGAGAACTCGGGAAATTGGTCTCAGAAAAGCAGTCGGAATAAGAAAGGTCTATATCAATCTACAGTTTTTAGCAGAAGCGGTAGTTCTTACTTTTCTGGGAGGGGCAATCGGAATCTTTTTGGGATGGGTGACTTCTTTGATCATAACGCATTTTGTCAGTAGTCTCACGACTAGCATCTCTATTTCTTCAATCTTTTTAGCTTTTGGAGTTTCGGCCGGAGTTGGAATTATTTTTGGCTTTTATCCCGCCAGACGCGCTGCTAATCTGAGTCCAATTGAGGCATTGCGCTATGAATAAAGGGCCAATTGACTTTTTATTCAAGACATGCTACTATTATTAGGTGCCACAGTGGCATGCAAAAGCAGTTTAGTCGAACTTTTCTTGCATAAGAGCCCTAGGCTCTAAACCTCAAGTGTGCATTTAACTAATCTTTTACTATAAAAATGGCAAAAGGAACAATAAAGAAGCTGACTGATCGTGGTTTTGGTTTCATTACCCCAGAAGGAAGCGACAAGGATCTTTTCTTCCATTCAAAAGAATTGCAAGGTGTGCAATTCAATGATTTGAAAGAAGGCGATTCAGTTGAGTTCGAAGTAAGCGAAAGCCCAAAAGGACCAAACGCAACTAACGTATCAAGAAGCTAGTTCAATTTTTCAAATTGAAAAACAAAACGACCCCGAGCAATCGGGGTTGTTTTTTAGTCTGGATTTTTGTTGGGTTTTGTAATATAATGTAATATGCAAAGAAAATAATATGCATATAGATTTTCGAAAAAAAATAAATCCTTTCTACGCTTTTTTTATTATAATAATCCTATCTTTATTAGTGGCAGGTTTACTTTGGGTGCAAAAAAAATATTATACCCCAAAAGAAGTTGAATTTGTGAAAATAGAAAGAAGGCAAAAAAGGCCATTATCTGTTAGCAGAATTGAAAGACCCAAGCCAAAGTCAGTTTCCATGGACAGGCTCAAAAGGCAAGGCTGTGTGGCTGATGGACTGTTGTCTGAATATAATCCAGATCGCGAAGATTATATCAATCTTATTAACCGTTCAGAGTGTTATTATTTGCATCGTGCAGTGGAAACTTGGATGACTCCTCCAGACTTCGATACTATCGATTATGTGATGGGTCGAATAACGAAAAAAGATGTGGTCTACGGGATGTTTTTGGCGGAAGCCTTGAAAGAGAACGCCAAATATTGGAATGAAGAAGAAAATCGCTATTTTGATTTTGATAAAATGTGCCAAAACGGCAGCGAAAATATTTGGGGCGAGCACTCATGCAAGGCTGATTTTGGCAGCGGAGAATACCGTGATTATTTGAGTCATATTACTCAAAAAGCCATCGATCTTGGAATCCAAAGCTTCACTTTTGGTCAAATGCATCTGCAAAGAGGCAACGGTGAAGATCGAATTTCTGAAGTTATAAAGGAGATGAGAAAATATGCCAAAAATAAGGGAGTAAATATTCTCATTGGAGCACAAACCGGAACCATGAAAGATCCAAAGTTCCTTTCCGTGTTCGATTATATTGAAGGCGGAATTGGCATTGATGCAGATGGTAATTTGCCTAGCGGGCCATGTTTGGATCGCTGGGGCGGCTGCTGGGCATTGCTTTGGGACGAAGTTTATGCCAAAAATGCCAAAAACGTTTTGCTGCATCTGGATTGGACGGGCATTAAAACTGATGATTTGGATATCTTTGCTAGAATGGATCGAGAAACTCGAAATAAAACGCTGCAAAATGTCTACAAATATTTCACTTCTCGCAATATGGGATTTTTGATGCCCATGTTTGGGGTTTTGGATAAGGGAAATGGCGGTTGTTATGGACCGAAAAAAAGATATTATTCTCCAGACAACAAATATTCTTGTCAGGATGAAGATGCGATTAATAAAATTCTTTCTGGAAAAAAATAAATCGAGGTGAAGTCTCGCTAAAAAAGTTGATTTATGGAGAAAAATGTGCTATAATATGTATGTAGGTAAGAAAAAGAGCGGGTGTCAGCCCGTTTTTTGCTTTATCCCTCACCATTTATCGACTCTTGCCGTAGGCAAGGATCTTGTTAACAAGAGTTTATTTGTTTGAATTGTTTATCTTTTAATTTAAAAAAAACCAGAGTTAGAAATAGTCGATAAATGGTGAGGGATAAATTTAAGCTAAAAAATGAAAAAAATAAAAAAACAATTCGTCAACTGGCGGAAAAAAATAGAAAATCAGATAAAAGAAATTGAAGTTGAAAAACCTTCAATTGAAGATTGTTTTTTGGCTTTTTTGATAATTTTTTCCATGACATTTAGTGCGCTGTTGTTCGGTATTGGAAATCAAATTAAGAATGAAAAACATTCCCCAGAAAATGCGGGACCATCTCCATTTGAAAAAAGAATGTCTTCGATGGTTTCCGATCATCCAATTCAAGATATGATTCCTTTTATTGCACAGAAAAATAAAAGAGTGGCGGCCTATATGGTAGCGATTGCTAAGAAAGAAAGTAATTGGGGAAAATATTCTCCACAAAAAGATGGAAGGAGCTGTTTCAATTACTGGGGTTATCGCGGGACATTTAATCAAACAGATTCTGGGTATAGTTGTTTTAAGAATCCCAAGCAAGCAGTAAATGTGGTCGGAACCAGAATTCAAGATCTGATGAATCAAGATATTAATACGCCTTCTGAGATGGTGGTTTGGAAGTGTGGTCAAGATTGTTCTGGTCATGATCCTGAGGCTGTTGAAAAATGGATTGAAGACGTAGCCTATTATCAAGAAAAAGTAGAAAAGGTTTTCTAGATATTTTTGTTGACACTTTCTTTAATTCCTGCTATAGTTTAGTGGCTTTGGAGATTTTACTGCTTGGCGGCAGTTTTTTTAAATTTAAAAAGTCATTCAAGTCTATAAAGATGAAAGTCGAAAAATATTTCTATCAGTGGCTTTTGGCTTTATGGACTTTACAGAATTCAGACTAAACATATGGAAATTCGAAATATAGCTATCATTGCTCATGTAGATCATGGCAAGACCACTCTGACTGATGCCATTATGAAACAGACTGGCATGGAGAGCGATGAAAACGTGAGTATGGATTCAAATGCTTTGGAAAAGGAGCGAGGAATAACCATTTATTCCAAAAATGCTTCGGTTTTTTATCGTGGCACAAAAATTAATATTGTGGATACTCCAGGACATGCTGATTTTGGTTCAGAAGTAGAGCGTGTTCTCCGATCAATCGACAGCGTACTTTTGGTTGTTGATGCACAAGAAGGTCCAATGCCGCAAACCAGATTTGTACTCAAAAAATCTTTGGAACTTGGTTTGAAACCAATTGTAGTTATTAATAAAATTGATAAACCAGCCGCAAATCCGGATTTGGCTCAAGAGCAAGTTTTTGAGCTTTTCATGGATTTGGGAGCCACTGACGAACAACTTGATTTCACCACTGTCTATGCTATTGGGAAACAAGGTATTGCTAAAAATCATCTGACAGATGAGTCTAGCGATTTGTCGCCGTTGCTTGATACCATTCTTTTGAAAGTGAAACGAGCCGCCGCTAAAACGGACGCACCTTTTCGTTTTCAACCTTTTAATCTGGGCTATGATAATTTTTTAGGACGCTTGGCTGTCGGCAGAATCTATGAGGGGACTGTTAAAAATGGAGAGACGCTGGTTCTCAAAAAAATGATTGGTGCAATTGAAACTGGCAGAGTGACCAAACTTTTTTCCTTCAAAGGGCTGCAAAGAGAAGAAGTGGCTGAAGCTTATGCTGGGGACATTGTAATGATTTCCGGTTTTCCAACTATTGATATTGGCGAAACACTTTGCGAAAATCCCGAGCAAGAGGCTTTACCAGCTATTTTGGTGGACGAGCCGACAATCTCGCTTAGTTTTATGGTTAATAATTCTCCTTTTGCTGGACGCGAAGGAAAGTTTGTAACCAACAAACAAATTCGTGAACGCTTGGAAAAAGAATTAGAAGTTAATGTCGGACTCAAAATTGATTTTTTTGCCGATTCATACAAAGTTTATGGCAGGGGAGAATTGCATGTAGCGATTTTAATGGAAAATATGCGACGTGAAGGCTATGAAATTCAAGTTTCTCAACCGCAAGTGATTGTCAAAGATGTAAATGGACAAAAACAAGAGCCTTTTGAAGAAGCTACAGTCGATGTGCCAGAGATGTACTCAGGGATGGTTATTGAAAAAATTGGAAAAAGAAAAGGTATTATGATCGATATGAAAAAAATTGGATCACAGGTCAGAATGCTTTTTGAAGTTCCAACCCGCGGACTGCTCGGATATCGCAGTGATTTTATTATTGATACGCGCGGAGAAGGTATTCTTTGTTCGCGAGTTATTGGATATCGTCCTCACGTTGGAGAAATCAAGAAACGTGATGTTGGCTCGATGATTTCCTGTGTAACGGGCAAAGCTTTGGGATTTTCTCTTTGGAACTTGCAAGACCGAGGAGTTCTATATATTGATCCAGCTACGGAAGTGTATGAGGGTATGGTTATTGGTAATTCATCCAAGGGTCTGGATATGTCAGTTAATCCAATTAAAGGTAAGCAGCTTTCTAATATGCGTTCTTCTGGTGCGGATGAAGCTATTCAGCTTATTCCACCCCTAAAGCTTTCGATTGAGAGAGGTTTGGAAGTTATGGCGGAAGATGAATTTTTGGAGGTTACACCGCATAGCGTGCGTCTCAGAAAACAATTTTTGACTGAAATAGACAGAAGAAGAGCAAGCAGAAAATAATCTTTTAAGCGGTTCCCCAGTGAATCGCTTTTATGTTAAAATAGAAGAAGATAAGGGCATATCATTGTGAAAATATATTTTTTGAGCCGAGTTGATAAGAAGAAAACTTTATTGATATTTTTGCAATAAGCCTCAAAAAAGATATTTCCACAATTCTTTAAAAAAATTAACAAAAAACATATGCCCAGTAGTGAATCTTTGACTGGGCTTCGCCCAAAGTGACTTAAATTTTAGAATAATAAAAATAATTAATAATTTAACTTAGAACTTAATAATTTATATAAAGTTAAAAATTGTCAAAGTTCTACTACTGGGTATGCAAAAAACACAAGAAAATTTATTGAAAGCCATTGCGGGCGAGGCATTAGCCAGAAATAAATATACTTACTATGCAGCTGAGGCGATGAAAGAAGGCTTGGTTTGGATTGCCAGGGTTTTTGAAGAAACAGCAGACAATGAAAGAGTACATGCCAAAGAAGAATTAGAAAAAATCAAGAACAAAACTGAGATGACTAATACCTATGATATTTATCCGCTTGGGAAAACTTTGGAGCATTTACGTCATGCTGTCGAGGGAGAAAAATTTGAGTTTGGCAAGATGTATCCAGAATTTGAAAGAGAGGCACACGAAGAGGGAGATGAAATCGCAGCTACTTTATTCAAAGAAGTGGCTGAGGTGGAAGAAAAACATGCTGAGCGTTTTGAAATTTTAGCAGATAAACTGGAGGCAGGAAAGTTATTTGAAAGTGAAGATGAAATCGAATGGAAATGTCTGAATTGCGGGTACGTTCACAAAGGTAAAAGTGCACCTGTTAAATGTCCACTCTGTTTAAAACCGCAGGGCTGGTATATGGGAATCGGAGTATTAAGATAAATCTAAAATTTCGCAGAGCTTAGCTCTGTGAAATCTATCTAAGTGAAAATAATTCAACAAAAATTTGATATAGCTGTAATTGGTGGAGGGCCAGCCGGCATGATGGCGGCTGGACGCGCAGCCGAGTTGGGATCTCGGGTAGTTTTGATTGAAAAAAATAAAACTCTGGGTCAGAAACTTTTGATAACTGGCAAAGGGAGATGCAATATTACACAGGCCGAATTCGATGATCGAAAATTTATTGAAAAATTAGGTAAGAATGGTAAATTTTTGTTTTCTTCTCTTGCGGCTTTTGGGCCAAAGGAAGTAGTTAATTTTTTTGAAACAAGAAATCTGCCAACAAAAACAGAACGTGGCGGACGCGTTTTCCCGATGTCTGATAAGGCACAGGATGTTCTGGATAAATTGGTAGCCTATTTGAAAGAAAAAAACGTCAGAATAATGTTCGATAATCGGGTTAAAGGTTTTGAAATAGAAAAGGGTAAAATACAATCGGTAAAAATAGACAATGGCAAAAGTACGGAAAAAATATATGCCGATAAGTTTATTCTTTGCTCGGGTGGCAAAAGTTATTCAGCAACTGGATCAACTGGTGAAGGCTATGTCTTTGCCAAAAAGATGGGGCATAAAATAGTTGAACCACGGCCAGCGCTTGCACCCATAAAAACAAAAGAGGATTGGGTGAAAAATTTGCAGGGACTCAGCCTTAAAAATGTTAAGATAAATATTTTTCAAGGAACCAAAAAACAGGATGAGAGATTTGGAGAAATGCTTTTTACTCATTTTGGCTTGAGTGGTCCAATTATTTTGGATGTCAGCAAAAAAGTTGACGAACTTTTGCAACTTGGAGAAGTGCGGATTGAAGTTGATTTGAAGCCAGCCTTAGATTTTCCTGAACTAGACAAGCGAATTCAAAAAGATTTCGCAGAAAACGGTAAAAAGGATTTCAAAAATTATCTGAGCGAACTTTTGCCACAAAAAATGATTGAAACTTTTATTCAACTCTCAGAAATTGATGCCAAGAAAAAAATCCATTTTATCACTCAGGACGAAAGAAAAAGGATGCTGCATCTATTGAAAAATTTGAATGTAACGGCATTAAAGCTGGCCGATTTTGATCAGGCCATTGTAACCAGTGGAGGAATAGATGTTCATGAAGTTGATTCCAAGACCATGCAATCCAGAATTATTTCAAATTTATTTTTAGCCGGTGAAATTCTGGATGTGGATGGACCAACAGGAGGCTTTAATTTGCAGATCTGTTGGAGCACAGGACACGCTGCCGGAACCTATACCAGCAAAAAATAATTTTTGTAAAAAATAAAAACACCATTAGAAATAAATCGACGGTGTTTTTTTGTTTCTTACTATTCTATACAACAATCGATAGCTTTTTTGACCAAAAGCCCAAGCTTGCCCATAAATCCTTTTTTTTCTTCATCATGTTTGTTTACCGCCTGCTCATCTATTTTTTTTATGTTGCTAACAGGTATTAATTTCATATTCAATCCCCAGAAAAGGGAGTAGAGCTGATAGGCTTTGTTAAATAAACCGTAGGCTTCTTCTTTTTTATCTCGACCCAGCTGTTTGGTTCCAACTTCCATTAAGCGATAAGAAGCTGCGAGTAAATGTTTCGATATGCACCAAATTTCGCCTTCGGGTTCTTTAACTATTTTTAGCATTAATTCTTTTCTCATCTCCCGAACATCCTTAATCAGATCATAGTACTCAGTTTTTTCTAGTTTGCCACCCGTGAAAAAGAAATGTTCCTCAATGCTAGCCAGATTCATTATGGCAATCGACAAATCTTGATCAGAAGAAAGGTCCAGTTTATTTTCTTTTTTCAGGGTGTCCACTTTCTGGATAAATTCATTTAGTTTTTCTATGTTTTTTTGATCCTCCATATAATTATTTATTTGAAGCTCGGCTTTTCCCTTGCGAGCTAAAGCTCACAATTCCTCAAAGCCAAGCTTTTACGATTTAGTTAGGAAATAAAAAATAATGCTCCAAATTACTAAGGGGAAAATTGGCATAACAACTTTTTGAAAAGGGAAATGGGCCTTGCCTCTTTTTTGCTTAATGAGGTTGTAGGTCCAAACTCCCAAAAAGAAAAAGATGCTTCCCAGAATTATGCCCAAAACCAACTTATCCAGCCCCCAGAAGGTATTATAGGGGTGGCCGATTATTTTGGAAAAATAAAGAGGCAAAATCGTTAAAGCATAATAACCCAAAGCTATGAGTGAATCCATGCCTTTGAATTTTATATTTTTTTTGCGAAGCCAATTAATTGTCCAAATAGTTAAAGAAATTGTCAGCCCGCCAATCCAAAGGCCGGTGATAGTATCATCAATGCCCAGCCACCTAGAAAGTCCGATACCGGCTCCGACAGCGATGGTGCAAACTGGGCAAACAGCTAAAGCTTTTCCGGAAATAAGAAAAATACCCAAAGTTGCTAATGATAAGCTATATATTTTTTTGTGCATAGTGAGAAATTTAACAAAAAGAGACGCTATAATAATAGCATATAAATGCCGCTTTTGTCTTTTTCAAAAATATTTTTTGATAATTTCAAACTCCAAATCTCTTTCTGGATGACAGGCAATCTCGGTCGTTTTTTGTGGAAAGTCTTTGGAAAATTTCTCAATATTTTTTATCCAATCCAAGCTGATAAGCAGATCTGAGGTTGTAATTCCAGATTGAGAAAAAGTTTTTAAATTTTTTAGTCGAAGTGTGTTGAGAATAAAACAAATCAAATTGATGTTTTTTCGGAGGCAACATTTTCCGAAGCGCAAGTAGCCTATATTGTATTTTTTGCAAAGTTTTAAGAGTATTTTCAGATAAGCTGGAAAGAAATGGATATGCTGATGAGAATTTAGCCCATCTGGTTTTTTCCCGAAGAGTGTTTCAAATTTTTCGACTTGTTCTTCCCAAGAAACTTCAGCTGAGGCTGCACCCAGAGTCCCATTAAAATACAAGAATAAGAAATAAAATAATCTGCTAAAAACACCTTCTTTATTTTTTCTGGTAGCGGACAGATCTATTTTTTTTAAATTGAGGTGAACATCCAATTTAACATCGGATGCCAGAAGTTTGGCTATTTCTTGTGGGCTGATAAGTCCATCAGTCATAACTGATATTCGATCAAGCTTTTGCAGTTCAATAAGCTTGAGGATATTTTCATTCGCTTTTTGACTTATGCCAAAATCATCAGCGGATATGATCAGGTTGTTTTCTTTCATTCGTTTTTATGAAAAATTATTTTAGACGGTATTCGGGACACAATGATTTTAGCATATTTATAAACAGTAAAAAAGCTTAGGACCAGTCCTTTGAACAGGATAGCGTTTTTTTTGAAAAATGCTATAATAAACCCATGCAACTCAGAAATTACAATGTCTATTTTTTCTTCATTATTTTGATTGGAATAACCGTTCTGACCTTTTTTATGTTGAAGCCGTTTTTTATTCCTTTTATTTTGGCAATTATTTTGGCTCATTCCTGTTACCCCATATACACTAAATTGCTCAATTGGACAGGTGTAAAAGGCTTGAGTTCAATATTGTCATGTTTTTTGGTAGCAGTTGTTATTGTGGCTCCGCTTTCCCTGATTATCTATTTAGTTGTAGGTGAAATTCAAGAAGTAGTCAGTAATTTTTCTGAAACAAAAAATAGCATAGGTCAATTTGTCATTGCACTTGATTCTTCGAAATTTTTCAAAACCTTGGGAATTGAGGGAATGATCAATCAAGATACAGTTAGCACCTTAATTAAGAATTTTTTTCAAAACTCGCTTTCTGTTCTGGGAGGTGTCTACAGTAGTCTAGCCAATTTTATCTTCACCATTTTTATCATGTTTTTTTCTTTGTTTTTCCTTTTTATTGATGGCAAAAAACTGGTTAAGGAGATAATGAAGTTGAGCCCCCTGAAAGACAGCTACGAAAAAACACTTATACGTAAATTTAATTCAATTACATACGGAGTTATCATCAAGGGAACCTTTCTAATTGCTCTGATTCAAGGAACAATCGGAGTGATTTTATTCTGGGCAACTGGTGTTTCCTCGCCAGTTCTTCTGGGAATTCTGATGGCGATTGCTTCCGTTATTCCCTATGTTGGTACGGGCTTTATCTGGGTTCCAGTAGGAATAGCCATGATTATAATTGGTCAACTTATACCAGGTTTAATTATTCTCTTGGTAGGAGCTCTCGTTATTGCCTCAGTCGATAACATCTTGAGCCCGAAATTAATTGGAGGAGGTTCAAAAATGCATCCACTCTTAATTCTGTTCTCAACTTTGGGAGGGATTACGCTTTTCGGTGTCACTGGTTTTATTATCGGTCCGATTGTTATGTCATTTTTTGTCGTTCTTTTGGATATTTATTCTTTGGAATTTAAAAATCAGCTTGAAGAATATAATTGATGGATTTTTTAAGCTTCTATCAAAATTTGCCACTAGCCATTGATCCGATTGCTTTCAACATCGGGTTTTTTTCTTTGACTTGGTACTCTCTCATGTATCTGGTGGCATTTTTAGTCATCTACCTTCTTTTGCAATGGAGAATTAAAAATGATTACAAAAATTCTTCAGATTTTTCGAATATTTCCAAAAATATCGAAAACTTTTTTATTTATGCCATTATCGGTCTTGTTGTTGGCGCGCGCTTAGGCTATGTTATTTTTTATGATCCGTATTTTTTTCTAGTAAATCCTTGGCAAGTTATTTCACCCTTTGACACTGACGGAAATTTTGTTGGAATTTATGGGCTCAGCTATCATGGGGGACTTGCGGGTATCATTTTGGCTGGAATATTTTTTGTCAGAAAATACAGGATTTATCCCTCACCTTCTTCTGAAATAACAAACATTAAAAAGCAAAAGAGTATTTTTTGTTTATTTTCACTTTCAAATCAAGGTGAAAGAAGGTGCGGGATTAATTTTTGGGTTTTTGCGGACTTTGTGATACCAGCCATTCCCTTGGGCTATTTTTTCGGCCGTGTTGGTAATTTTTTGAATGGGGAGCTCTATGGCCGATTGACAGACAAGTTTTGGGGAATGTATTTTTTGGATGAAAATTCAGTAGTTGCTTTGCGCCATCCATCACAACTCTACGAAGCCTTGTTTGAGGGGATAATTCTATTTTTAATTCTCTGGTTTTTACGCAATAATCCGAGGCTGTCCGGAAACCTTCTGCCGCTTTATGTTTTTTTGTACGGCTTCTTTCGGTTTGTAATCGAATTTTGGCGACAACCGGATACGCAAATCGGACTAATTTTCAATTTTCTTTCTCTGGGACAAATTTTTTCAATAGGAATGATGGTCATTGCAACAATTGGCTGGATTTTTATAAAAAGAGGCACCTTTGGCAATCAGATGAAACAAGGGTAAGGCTAATTTATTGGTTTTTTTAAAAAAATAAAAACTGCAAAAATAAACAGAGAGAATGATGAAATTATTTTTGAAATAAATACCAAAGTTTACTCTCCAGAAGTTATTGGCCAGGCTTGTTATGTTTTTATATTGCAAACTTTTTGATATTTGTGGTATAATATCAATATTAAATATTTCAATGTTTACTTTTTTAAAATAGTATAATAAATAATAAAAAAAGAAATGAATAAATTTTTAGTCAGCAAAGAAGGAAAAATTGTAGAAAAAAGCACCATTGCATTGGGTGTTATTCTTTTTGCTATGATACTTTTCGTGTCAAGTGTCAAAGCGCAGGAAGTACCTCATCCTGACCTGTATGCTCAACAACAACCACCACAGCAAGCTATTGTCTTGGCTACAGTGAATATTTATGATGCCAAGATTATTAGTCAAGAAAAAAATACGATAGTTATCAGCTTTGATATAAATAATCGCGAAAAAGTTCAGCCTGATTTTAGATACGGAGTTCAGTTAATATTGTTAGAAGAAGGTGGACAGGTTTCGCCAGTTGTTGACCAAAAAAATTATACAGAAGTTATTGATTTAGCAGAAAACGAAACCATTCACAAGACAATTAGTTATGTTGCTCCGGAATATCTTAAGGGAAAGTACTGGGTAAAAATATTTGGTGAGAATTCCAAAGGTT
>ENA-UOWO01002257-UOWO01002257.1-activated-sludge-metagenome-genome-assembly--contig:-NODE-2257-length-24182-cov-12.633854_pt1 | contig 24182 bp, 20 predicted proteins | sample MGYA00238148_ERZ761564 | MGnify/ENA primary metagenome ERZ761564 (study PRJEB28885, sample SAMN05720194) | activated sludge metagenome | isolation source: Anaerobic digester | place: USA... | reverse complement strand
AGCGGCTCTTGGCGAAGCCCTCGTCGTAGGGCAGGCCCGAGGCCTGGGCGTAGCCTATGGCGGCCGAGATCGACGAGTCGGGTACCGCAATCACGAGGTCGGCGTTTGCGGGCGCCTCGAGCGCGAGCGCGGCGCCGAAGCGCTTGCGGGCCTCGTGGACCGGCACGCCATTCCAGACGCTGTCCGGCCGCGAGAAGTAGACGTACTCGAACACGCACGAGGCGCCCGGCTCGGCGTCGACGCCGCCGCGGTCGAGCGGGCCGCGGGCGGTCAGCTCGACGATGCGACCGGGCCCTATGTCCTCGACGCCGACGCAACCAAGAGTCAAGAGGGCGCAGCTCTCGCTGGCCGCGGCCGAGCCGCCGCCCGGTAGGCGGCCGGAGCAGAGCGGCCTGAAGCCCCACGGGTCGCGGGCCGCGTAGGCTGCGTCGCGCGTCAGGACGACGAAGGAAAACGCGCCCCTCCACGAGCGCATGCACGCCGCGATGCGCTCCGGCCAGTCGTCGCCGCGGGCCGCGGCGAGCATCATCACCATCACCTCGGTGTCGGACGACGAGACGAGCCCGACGCCCCGCTCGAGCATGGCGCGCCTGAGCTCGGCGGCGTTGACCAGGTTGCCGTTATGCGCGAGCGCGAGCGGGCCGTGCATCGTCTCCACGTAGAACGGCTGGGCGTTGCGGAGGCTCGGCTCGCCGGTCGTCGAGTACCGGGTATGACCGATGGCCAGCGGCCCGGTCAGCTCCTCGACGTCGGCCTCGGAGAAGGCGCGCGAGACGAGGCCGAGGCCCTTGCGGATCCGTACCCCGCGGCCGTCGGCCGAAGCGAGTCCCGCGGACTCCTGACCCCGGTGCTGGAGCGAGAATAGCGCGTAAAAGGCCGCGCGCGCCGCGTCGGAGCCGCCGGCGGAGGTCGTACCGCTAGCAAGAACGACGCCATTATTGATGGCGACGCCATTATTGATGGCGACGCCATTATTGATGGCGACGACGCCGCACTCGTCATGCGCTTTGTCGCGTCGAATAGACGCGTCGCTTCCCATGGGCGCATCGTGTCGGATGGACGAGTCGCCGATCACGCTAGCCGCCCTTCCGTGCCGTCTCCGCGCGTTGCCGCGATGGCGTCGGCGGTCGCGATGGCGTCGGCGTTGGCCTCGCGAAAGGCCCTGACCCGGGCCGCGATAGCCGGATCCGACAGGCCCAGGATCTTGGCCGCGGCCAGCGCCGCGTTCGCCGGGTCCAGCACCAGGGCCGGCGCGATGCCGCCGGGCATCCGTATCGACGAGTAGAGGTCGGCGCCGCCGAAAGCGTCTGGCGGCGGCGGGCAGGCCAGCACCGGCGCCTCCACCGCGCCGTCGACGAAGCCGGACAGCGCGTTGGACCTACCGGCTACCGTTACATAGACGCGCGGCCGGTCCGAGGCCTCGTACTCGGCTAGCATGGCCAGCACGCGCGCTGGCGTCTTGTGGGCCGAGCCGACCCGGCTCTCGTGCGCCACGCCGAGCGCGTCGAGGGCTTCGGCTATCGTAGCGCAGTGCGCTTCGTCGGACTTGGAGCCCATCAGGATGACGACCATGGCGCCGCTCACGATAGCAGCCCCGCGGCGCGCAGGTTGCGCTCGAGCCTCGGCCCGACCGGGGATTCTCCCGGCACGAAGGACTCGCCGGTCAAGCGCTCGTAGGCCGAGCGGTACAGCGAGCTCGTTTCGACCCAGAGCGAGTCGCGCACGGGCGGTACCGGGCCGTCGCCGCGGTAGCCCAGCTCCGCGAACGCCAGCCGCACGTATTCCTTGTCGAAGCATTCCGGCTCGTGCCCGGCCTCGAATCGGGAGCGGTAGCTCTCGGCCTTCCAGAAGCGCGACGAGTCGGGCGTATGCACCTCGTCTATCAGTATGATAGAGCCGTCCGGGGCGCGGCCGAACTCGTACTTCGTGTCGACGAGCAGGAGCCCCGCGGCCGCTGCCGTCTCCTGGCCGCGCCTGAACAGCGCCAGGGCCGCGCGGCTCACCGTCGCCCAGTCCGCCTCGTCGAGGTAGCCTCCGGAGACCACCTCGACCCCGGTCAGCCGCTCGTCGTGCCCGGTCGGCCCGCCCTTCGTCGTCGGCGTGATGATGGGCTCGGGCAGGGCCTGGTTCTTGCGCAGGCCGTCCGGGAAATCGTAGCCGTAGATCGATCGCTCGCCGAGCGAGTAGCGGTACCAGAGGGCGGTCGAGGTGACCCCGGTGATGTAGCCGCGCACGATCACCTCGATAGGCAGCGGCTCGGCCTCGAGCGCCACGACGGCGTTCGGGTCAGGGACCGACAGCAGGTGGTTGCCGACGATGTCCCTCGTCCGCTCGAACCACAAGGCCGACAGCTGGTTGAGCACTTGCCCTTTGTACGGTACCGCCGCCAGCGTCCGGTCGAACGCCGAAAGTCGGTCGGTGGTGACGATAAGCCGCCGCCCGCCCGGTAGCGGGTACCAGTCCCTCACCTTGCCCGAGCGCTTGCCAGCCAACCCTAGATCGCATCCCTCGAACGTCATGTTCACCCCTCTAAGTATCATTGATAATTTGAACCACGGAGACGCGGAGGCACAGAGAGTATTCTTTTATATCTGTATACTCATCACCTTCACCGAGCCTCCGCCCTCCCCAAATCCTCTCTTTAATCCTTCTTCGCCTTCTCCGTGTCCCCGTGCCTCCGTGGCCCAATTCCCCTATTCAACTCTTCTTCTTTTTATCCGTGTCCCCGTGGTTAGAACCCTCACAACTCCTTCGCGTGCTCGACGCCGTTCCGCCACAGGGCCAGACAGGCGCGGGTGCGCTCGCGGCGGGCCTCGCCGTCGCGAGCGCGGACGACGACGTTGTTCTCCGGGTGCGGCATGAGCCCGAGCACGTTGCCTGCGGGGTTGCAGATTCCGGCGACGTCCGCCACGGAACCGTTCGGGTTGGCCGGGTACTCGCCGTTGGCGGGTCTTCCGTCGTCGTCGCCGTAGACCAGCGCTATCTGACCCGCGGATCGTAGCTTTTCAAGGGTGGCCTCCGCGTCGACGACGAAGCGTCCCTCGCCGTGGGCTATCGGGCAGGCGAGCGGCCCGGGCAGGCTCCGGGTCCAGACGCAGGTCGACGATGGGGCCAGCAGCGTCGACCAACGGCACTCGAAGCGGCCGTTGTCGTTGCGCGCGAGTGTCGCGAGGCGCCGACCGCCGATCCCGAAGCCGGGCAGAATGCCGGCCTTGACGAGCACCTGGAAGCCGTTGCAGATGCCTATCACGGGCTTGCCCGAGGCGACGAACTCGGCGACCTCGTCGGCGAAGTACGAGGCCAGGTCGAGCGCGAAGATCCGTCCGGCGCCGAGCGCGTCGGCGTACGAGAAGCCGCCGGGTATGACGAGTAGCCGGTAATCGGTCAGGCGGCGCTCGCCCGAGCGTAGTTGGTTGACGTGTACGATCTCCGGGTCGGCTCCGGCCAAACCGAGGGCCACGCAGGCGTCCGGGTCGCGGTTCGTGCCTGCGGCGTGTAGCACTATCGCCTTGGGTCGTCTCATCGTTCGCTCCTCGTTCCGCCGAAGGCCACGGCCAGGTCGTCGAGCGCGACGGCGAAGCCTTCGTCGCCCGCGACCAGTTCGAGGCGGCCTCCACCGTCGGTCTCGCCTATCCTGCGGCATTCGATACCGGCCATGATGCGTTCGAACTCGGCGGCGGCCGTATCCGCGACCTCGACGACGAGGCAGCCGTTCGTCTCGCCGAACAACGCCGCGGCGACCAAGCCGTCGCCGGGCGCGGTAGCCTTGGCGCCGAGCCGCCCTCCGAGGCACATCTCGGCGAGAGCCGTCGCCAGGCCGCCGTCGGATAGATCGTGGCAGGCGCGTACGAGGCCGGCGGCGATGGCCCGGTGGAGGGCGCGATAGGCCATGGGCGCCCCTGGCGAGGCGGCGGGTACGCCCGGGGCGGCGCCGTCGGGGACGCCGTACAGGTCGGCGTAGACCGAGCCGCCGAACGACGGCTCCATGGTGCCTACGAGGTACAGCCTGTCGCCCGGCGCCTTGAGGTCCGAACCTGGCACGGCCCCGGCGTCAGGCACGATGCCGATAGCCGAGATCAGGAGCGAGGGAGGCACCGATACCCTGCGGCCGTCCGGAGCCAGGTAGGCGTTATTGAAGGAGTCCTTGCCGGATATGAAGGGCGTCCGGTGCGCCGTCGCCGCGTCGTAGCAACCGCGGGCCGCCTCGAGGAGCGTCCACATCGTCTCGGGTACCGTCGGGTCTCCGAGGCAGAAGTTATCGAGCACCGCGATCCGGTCGGGGTCGGCGCCGACGGCCACCGCGTTGCGTACGGCCTCGTCGAGGGCGGAGACCGCCATGCGATAGGGGTCGGCCGCGCCGTAGCGATGGTTGAAGCCGTTCGACAGGGAGACCGCCACCTGACCCCTCGACTCGCGCGGCCGGAGCACGGCGGCGTCCTGCGGGCCGTCGGCCTTGAGGCCCGCGTAGGGGCCGAGCATGGTGGCGCCTTGCACCTCGTGGTCGTAGAGCCTCACGGTGGCTTCTCTGGAACGAACCGCCGGATGGGCCAGGATGGCGAGCAGGGCCTCACCGCTCGATGGAGCCGTAGCCCGAGCGACGCTCGCCGTCGGCTCGGCCGCCTTGCGTTCGCCGTCGGCCGGCCCATCTTTCGGCGGCGAGGCGACGAGGGAGCGCTGCGGCGGCCCCGCGTGCAGGAAGCCGCAGTCGAGGTCTATGACGACGGCGCCGTCGTAGCGCACGACGAGGCGCCTGTCGCCCGAGAACCGGCCGAGGTCGGTCAGCTCGACGTCGAGGCCGGAGCAGATCGAGCGCAGCTCGTCGAGCCTGTCGGGCGGTACCGCGACGACCATACGCTCCTGGGCCTCGGATAGCCAGATCTCCCATGGCGCTAGGCCAGGGTACTTGAGCGGCGCATGGGCCAGGTCGACGTCGGCGCCGAGCTCGGCCGCCATCTCGCCGACCGCCGACGAGAGGCCTCCGGCGCCGCAGTCGGTAACGGCCGTATAGAGCCCGGCGTCGCGCGCCAGGACGAGGGCCTCGGATACCTTCTTCTGTACGATAGGCGCGCCGATCTGCACCGACGCCCCCGATAGCTCTCCGGTGCTCGAGTCCATCACCATCGACGAGAAGGTCGCGCCGCGTAGGCCGTCGCGGCCGGTGCGGCCGCCCAGTACGACCACGCGATCGCCGGCCGCCTGCGAGCGCGGATGTCTGCCGCGCGGCGCGATGCCGGCGCAACCGCAGTATACGAGCGGGTTGGCCGCATAGCCGGGGTCGTAGTGGATGCCACCGTTGACCGTCGGTACGCCCATCTTGTTGCCGTAGTCCTGGACGCCGGCTATCACGCCGGAGGCGACGCGCTGCGGATGCAGGCTGGCTACCGGCAGGTCCTCCGGCGACGCGTCCGGCGGGCCGAAGCACAGCACGTCGGTAGCTGCTATCGGCCTGGCCGACACGCCCATCACGTCGCGTATGACGCCGCCGACGCCGGTGTTGGCGCCGCCGAACGGCTCGACCGCGGACGGGTGGTTGTGCGTCTCCACCTTGAACGACAGCTCGTGCTTGCCGTCGAACTCGATGACGCCGGCGTTGTCGACGAAGGCCGATAGGACCCAGGGCGCGGCGATCTCGTCGGTGGCCCGTTTGATGTAGCTCTTGAGTAGGTTGTCGACGACGGGCGGGTAGGGCGCCGCCGCCTCGCCGTCGGCCCGTACCTCGATTCGGGCCTTGAAGGTCTTGTGCACGCAGTGCTCGCTCCAGGTCTGCGCTATCGTCTCGAACTCGGCGTCGGTGCAGGCGCGGCCCTCGCGGCGGTAGTAGCCGCGTATAGCCGCCATCTCGGCCAGGTCGAGGGCTGCCCGGCGCTCGGCGGACAGCGCGAGCAGCGCTTCGTCGTCCATCGCGGCCAGCTCGAAGCGCTCCACCGCGCCGGAGCCGGCCGCCTCGTCGGGCCAGGCCGGTTCGATCGCGCCGACGGCCCAGCGCTGGATCACCGCGTTGCACAGGAGGCGCTCGGCGAGCAGGGACAGCTCCTCGTCGCTCAGGCCGTCGCCGTGTATAAAAAATGCCTCGCCCGACGATACGGCCTCGACGCCGGCCACGCCGAGCTCGGCGGCCGCTCGCATCGCCTCGTCGGCGACCGGGTCGGTCACGCCCGGCCGGAGCGCCGTCTCTACGAGATGGGCCTCGACGCGCCTCATCGCGTCCCCGTCGTCTCCTCCATCGTCTCCTCCATCGTCCCCCGGGGCCGCCGCCTCATCGGGCTCCTCGTCTCCGACACGCGACCATGAGCAGTCCTCGACGAGGGGGTCGCTAAAAAGAAAGCGCCCAAGGAGGCAGAGCTCCTTGGGCGCCATCGTGCCGCGCACGAAGTATAGGGCCGCGCGTTCTATCGCGCGGACGCTCGACAAGCCGAGCGCGCGCGCGTCCGCGGCGAGCGGGCAGGCCTCGTGCCTGCGTCTCCCGCCTGGCCGTTCCTTGGGCCTGACGATAAACCGGTAAACGTCCGTCGTGACTTCCATGAGGATTACTACTGCCTATCGCGTAGCGTCGTCAAGTACCCCGCAGGATGTTGTTTGCGTCTAGCGATCGGCCGAGCGACGAGGCGGCGGCGGTAAGCTGCCCGATCAGCGGTCGGAGCGCTCCTTGAGGGCGCGCAGCTCCAGCTCGAGCCGCGTATCGCCGTCGTCGATCCAGGCCTGGCCGTCCTGGACGAGGCAGGACAGCTCGAGCGACTTGGCGGCCATCGCGGCCAGGCTACGGACGCTCGCGCCGTCAATCTCGACGACGCGTAGCTTCGGCAAGGCCGACAGCTCCGCGCCGTGCTGCTCCCACCAGAGCGAGGCCTGGCGGCCGTGGTACAGGTAGAGGAGCACCTCGTCCGCCCGGGCCGAGGCCTTGCGCAGGCGCTTGGGATCGGGCAGGCCGAGCTCTATCCAGAGGCCTATCCCGCCGTCGAGGCCGCGGCGCCACAGCTCCGGCTCGTCGGCCTCCGCCTGTCCCCTGGCGAAGGCCAGACCATCATCGGCGCTCAGCGCGAAGGCCAGGACGCGCGCCATGAAGCGCTCGTCCGGCTCCGACGGCTCGCGCGATACGGTCAACCTATGCTCGGCGTAGTAATGCCGGTCTAGGTCCGATACACTCAAAGTAACCTTGCAGACTGTCGCTCCGATGGCCATGGACTATCCTCCCCGGGTCGGTAAGGAGTATGGCGAGGATGGCTGGGCAGCGCAATCCGAGGCCGCATGGACGCGCCGGCGTTCCGGGTGTACGCTGGCGACCATGGTATGTAACGCCGTCGGAGCCCTTCCGCGACTCATAGTAGTAGCGGCCGTCATCGAGCTGGACGGCAGGATCCTATGCGCTCAGCGAAAGGCCGGCGGGGAGCTGTCGCTGAAATGGGAATTCCCCGGCGGCAAGGTAGAGCCGGGCGAGACGCGCGAGCGGGCGCTCGAGCGCGAGATCGACGAGGAACTCGGCCTCCGTATCCTGACGGGGCCGTTGTTTCTGACCGTTCGGCACTGGTACCCCGCCTTCGCCGTCACCATGCACGCGTACCGGGCTACCATTCTCGAGGGGAGGCCTGAGCTGCGCGAACATTCGGCAATACGATGGCTACGTCCCGACGAGCTCGGAACCCTCGACTGGGCGCCAGCCGACGTACCCGTCGCGAAGAAGATGATAGGGCTGTAGGCACGAACGACCTTAAGCGACGAAGAACCTCGAGTATCGTTCGGCCAGCCGGTCTCGGTCGGGGCGCTCATCCGCGTGCCGAGGTACTATGAGCGTGGAACCGTCGAGCTCCTGGATGCCGTGCTTGAGCATCGGGCCGTCGCGTTCTAGGAGAATATCCTCCCTGATATGGACGCGATAATCGGCGTCGATGCCGAGGATGCCTTGATCATAGGCGGCATGGTGTATCTTGCACAGCGACAGCCCGTTGGCCACGATCGGCGTGCCTCGCTCGTCCGAATCGGGGATGATATGCGCCGCGTCGAGCAGCTCGGGATGGTTCAGCCGGCAAATGGCGCAGCGTTCTTCGTAGGCAGAAACGACCAGCTCGCGGAACGCGCCTTGATGGAGCCTATGCCTCGTCTGGGTCCAGGCGTAGCGCCGTAGGTCCAGCGGCGATTCGGCGATATCGGAGAATGATAGGCCGGGACGTAGTTCGGCGTACGCGGGATCTATCGCGGCGCGTACGCACAAACGCTCCTGGACGTCTTCGAGGACGATGACGGGCCAGATCGCCTGATAGCGATGGCTCTGCACTTCCCTGAAATAGATCAGCGGCGTCCTCGTTCTCATTGCGTTACGAAGGCCTACGTTATCCCGATGATCCGGGTCTATCCCGCGATACGCGTAGGTCAGAAGTCCGTCGGGGCCGATATCGTCAAGTTCATAGGGGCCTTGATTCGAGGTGGTTATCGAAATCGGCGTCGTGAACCCGGCGGGGAACCAGATGCCCGTCTGCCCTTTAAGGGTGACGTTGCGGCCCTCGACCACGATCCCGGCATTGAGCTCGCGACCGCTGAAGATACCGCCATTCCAACGATCGCGATCCTGGAGCCATCGGAATACCGTGAGCCTGATCACAGTCTCATCAAGCACGACGAGCCTCCATGAACCTTATCCCGGACAATCATTGCGTAACGCGCGGACGGACAGCCATTGGAAGAGCGCCATCGGGCGGCGGTAGCCATGTATCCTAGCCCCGCCCTAACTATATGGCAAGCTCTCGTTAAGGATCGAAGCGTCAGGCGGCTGATCGAGTAGCACCTGGAACTCAAGATAGGGTTCCCGACGGGGCCGCGGCGGGTGGCAAGTTCAAGCCGTTCCCTACACACCGATCTCCGACCTGATCGCTTTTGCCATCTCCCTGGCCCGCCCGGGGGCGCTGCCCGTATGGGCGTCGGCGACCATCAGGGCCAGAACCCCGTCGCGGCCGAGCGTCCCGGAAAACCACGGGTCGGAGGCGACGCGCTCGGCCAGGTCGTTCGAGGCGCCCGAACGGAGGGCGGCCCAGGCGTCGAGCGCGTGGCGCCTGAGCCGCTCGTGGCCTTCCTGCCGGTCGGCCCCGGCCTTGCCCATGGCCATCAGCACGCGCTCGGTGGCGGCGAAGGGGCCGTAGGCGGCCATCGTCCGCCCTATCGCCTCCTCGGAGACGACGAGGCCCGTCACGATCCTCGTCGCGGTCGCCAGTATCTCGTCGCAGATCAGGAAGGCCTCGGGCAGCATCGAGCGGCGGTTGGCCGAGTCGTCGAGGGTGCGCTCCAGTATCGACTGGGCCGCGTTCTGCCAGGCCACCTGCGGCATCACCGACAGCGAGCGGGCCAGCGAGTCGATCTTCTCCGCATTGATCGGGTTGCGCTTGAACGGCATCGCCGACGAGCCGACCTGGTGCTTCCCGAACGGCTCGGACAATTCGCCTATCGGCGGCGACTGCAGGATACGCAGGTCGAGCGCGAATTTGTGGAGCGAGGCGCCGAGGCCGGCCAGCGCCGAGACGACCGCGTAGTCCTGCTTGCGCGTGTAGGTCTGCGTGGCTATCGGGTAGAAGCCCAGCCCGAGCTCCTCGGCTAGCCGCTCCTCGAAACGGCCGACGTTCTCGGGGCCGACCAGCTCCACGTACGACGCGGAGCTGCCGACCGCGCCCTTGAAGCCCTTGCCGCGTACCGCGTCCCGCTCGCGGGCGATCCGCTCCCGGTCGTCGAGCAGGTCCTGGGCCCAGACCGCCAGCCGGTAGCCGAGCGTCGTCGGCTCGGCCGGCTGGATATGCGTGAAGGCCATTACCGGTAGCCCGGCGTACTCGTCGATCTTGTCCGCCAGCGCGGCGAGCAGCCGGTCAAGAGAACCGACGACCAGGCCGAGGGCGTCGCGAAGGCGCAGGGCGTCGGCGTTGTCCTCGATGTCCATACTGGTCGCCCCGAGGTGGATGACGCCGCCGGCCGTCGGGCAGCGCTCGGCGAAGGCCCGGACCTCGGCCATCAGGTCGTGGCGTATGTCCGCCTCGATTTCGAGGGAGCGGGCGACGTCGAGCTCCTCGGCGTGGGCGGCCAGCTCGTCGACCTGGGCCGAGGTGACCAGTCCGTACTCCGACTCGACCCTGGCCAGGCTGACCCAGATGGAGCGCCAGAGGCGGCGCTTGCGCTCGTCGCTCCACAGCTCGCGCATGGACTGGCTACCGTAGCGCCAGCTGAACGGTGACTGGTACACCGAATGGTCGCTCATGGGCGGATAGTAGCAGAGGACGGCCTGAGGGGCTAGCGGGTCGCCGGGTCTCGATCCGATGACCAGGTCATCCTCGGCTATAATGGTATTTTTTTATGTATCGTATTTCGTTACACTCTCGGCATGACGGTACAACGATTCTTGGCACCCGTTCCGGGGCTCGCGCTGGCCGGTGCCTTGGCGACGGTAGCGTACGTCGCCGGCAAGGCCGCGCCGATCATCGGCGGGCCGGTGTTCGCGCTGGCCTTCGGCATCCTGGTAGGGCTGGCCCCGAGGCCGGCCTGCTTCGATTCCGGCCAGCGGCTGGCGTCCAAAAAAACGCTACAGGTAGCCGTAGCGCTGCTCGGATTCGGCATGGACTTCGGGCGGGCCCTGAGCGTAGGCTCGTCGTCGATCGTCGTTATGCTATCGACGCTCCTCGCATCGTTCGCGACGGCTTTCCTGGTCTCGAGAGCGCTGCGGGTCCGGGGTAAGACAGTCGGGCTGATAGCGATAGGTACCGCCATCTGCGGTGCTTCGGCGATAGCCGCCGCGGCTCCGGCGATGGACGCGGACGACGACGAGACGGCGTACGCCATATCGACCATTTTCGCCTTCAATGTGGCTGCCGTGCTTATCTTCCCCTACCTGGGACGGTTCCTGGGTTTGAGCCCCGAGGGCTTCGGCGTCTGGGCCGGCACCGCGGTCAACGATACCTCGTCGGTCGTCGCTGTCGGCATGGCGTTCGGGCCCGAGGCGCTCGAGGTCGCGACCGTCGTCAAGCTCACGCGTACGCTCTTCATCGTTCCGATCGTACTGGCGCTATCGGCCCGGACGGCCAGGCTCGCGCGGCGTTCCTCCTCGGCGGCTACGGGGCCGCGCGCGGAGTCAGCGCTCGGTCGGAGCGCTTCGGCGTTCCCCTGGTTCGTCATAGGCTTCGTCGTGGCATCCGCGCTCGGTACGTCGGGTATCGTGCCGGCCGACGCCGCTTCGGCGCTCGCCTCGATCGGTAAGGCCCTCGTCCTCGTGGCTATGGCCGGGGTCGGCCTCGGCGTCAAGCCGGCCATGTTCCGGGCCGCCGGCTGGAGACCCCTGGCGCTTGGCCTGGCCTGCTGGGCCGCGGTCGCGGCCTCCTCGCTCGCCGCGCAGGCGGCGCTCGGCAGGTGGTAGCTCGGGGCCGGGCCTAAGGTGTCGATCGCGCAGGCGGCGCTCGGCAGGTGGTAGCCCGGGACCGGGCCTAAGGTGTCGATCGCGCAGGCGGCGCTCGGCAGGTGGTAGGCCCGACCGGCCGTCTCAGCAGATCGTTCCCTCGGGCGCGGTCGTTGCGCCGCCGGGCTCGACGATGGCCTCGACGGCAGCCTCGAGCGCGGCGGCCATGGTCTCGACTGGCATCGTCGGCGTGGTCGCCGGCTTGTCGACGGCTTGGGCCGGTAGGTACGGCACGTGGACGAAGCCGGCGAGCGTGCCCGGACCCGTGCCCGGGCGACCCGTCGCCACGGCGTGCAGCGCCAGGTACATCAGGTAGTTGCAGACGTAGGTGCCCGCGCTGTTCGACACGCTGGCCGGGACGCCCCGCCTGCGGACCCTGGCGACGATGGCCTTGATCGGCAGCGTCGAGAAGTAGGCCGCGGGGCCGTCGGGCTGGATAGGCTCGTCCACCGGTAGCCGCCCCTCGTTGTCGGGGATACGGCCGTCGGCCACGTTGATCGCGACGCGCTCCACCGATAGATCGCAACGGCCGCCGGCCTGCCCGACGCCTACTATGGCGTCCGGGGCGTGGCGCTCGAGCGCCTCGTACAGGATGGCTCCGCAGGCGCCGAAGGCCGTCGGCACGAGTAGCTTGACGATAGAGGCGCCCGAGATCGTATCGGGCAGCCGCTTGACCGCCTCCCAGGCCGGATTGATCGCCTCGTCGCCGAACGGCTCGAAGCCGGTAATCAGTACGCGCATCGCTAACGCTCCTCGCCGCAAGTATAGCATCCATCCTCGCTTGACATGATCGTCGATTGTATAGTAAAAAATATATCGATAAGACGTATCAAGAATACCACCGACGAGCCGCGGCCGAGCGGCGGCCGGCGAGAACATAAGGAGTGATAGATGACGTTGAACGCCTTCGCGGAGGCCAGGCGCTTCGAGGCGGTGGTGGCCGTGCTCGACCGCCACGGCCGGGATCCGTCCAAGCTGATACCGATCCTGCAGGCCGTGCAGGACGAGTACCGCTACCTACCCGAGGAGATCATGACCTACGTGGCCACGGCCCTCGATGTATCGCCGGCCAAGGTCTACGGGGTGGCTACCTTCTACGGCCACTTCTCCCTCGAACCCAAGGGCAAGCACGTGCTCAAGATCTGCGACGGCACGGCCTGCCACGTGAAGGGCTCGGGCGCGCTTGTCGACGCGCTCCGCTCCGAGTTGCGGCTGGAGGGTAAGGCCAAGACGACGCCGGACCTCCTGTTCACGCTGGAGACGGTCTCCTGTCTCGGCGCCTGCGGCTTGGCTCCGGTGCTGGTGGTCGGCGATGACGTGCACGGCCTGGTCACGAAGGACGAGGCGTTGCGCATCGTCAGGGATATCAAGCGAGCGGAGGCCTCCGATGGCGGGAACTGATACGGGACGGATACGGCCCGGCGAGCTCGAGGCGATAGCTTCGGCCTACGCGGCCGCGAGCGGGGCGGTGAGGCGGCGAGTCGTCGTGTGCGGCGGTACGGGCTGCATCGCGAACGGCTCGACGCGCGTGTTCGAGCGCCTGCGGGCCGCCCTGGAGGCGGCTGGCGAGAGGGTCGTCGTCCAGCTGGACGTCCATGACTGCTCGGGAGCCTCGGCCCACCTGTCCAAGAGCGGCTGCCAGGGCTTCTGCCAGGTGGGGCCCCTCGTGACGATAGAGCCCGACGGCATCCTGTACACCCGCGTGAAGGAGGCCGACGTCGACGAGATCGTCGCATCGACCTTCGGCCGTGGCGAGGTCGTCGAGAGGCTCCTGTACCGCGACCCCGTCTCGGGCGCGGCTAAGCGGGGCAAGCGCGACATCGACTTCTACGCCAAGCAGGAACGCCGCGTGATGCACGACTGCGGCGCCATCGACCCCGAGGACCTGAACGAGTACATAGCGCGCGGCGGCTATAGGGCGGCCCGTAAGGCCATCTTCGACCTGGCGCCAGCCGAGATCTGCGCCCTGGTCAAGGATTCCGGGCTGCGCGGCCGAGGCGGCGCCGGCTTCCCGACGGGCCGCAAGTGGGAGCTGGCGCTCAGGCAGTCGAGTCCCGACAAGTACATAATCTGCAACGGGGACGAGGGCGACCCCGGCGCCTTCATGGACCGCAGCGTGCTCGAGGGCAACCCGCACGCGGTGATCGAGGGCATGCTGATAGGAGCGCGCGCGACCGGGGCGACGATAGGCTACGTCTACGTGCGCGCGGAGTACCCGCTGGCGGTACAGCGCGTGCGCAAGGCCGTCGCGGCGGCAATGGCGGCGGGCTTCCTCGGTAAGGACGTGATGGGCTCGGGGATAGACTTCGAGCTGCGTGTGATGGAGGGCGCCGGCGCCTTCGTCTGCGGCGAGGCCAGCGCGATGGTGTCGTCGATCATGGGCAATCGAGGCATGCCGCGGCCCAAGCCGCCGCGCACCGCCGAGAAGGGCCTCTGGGGTATGCCGACCGTGGTCAACAACGTCGAGACGCTGGCCCAGGTCGCCTTCATCGTCGAAAACGGGGCGGCCGAGTACCGCAGGCTCGGCACGGCCGGGTCCGCGGGTACCAAGACCTACGCGCTGACCGGCAACGTGGCGAACACGGGCCTGATCGAGGTGCCCTTCGGCGCCACCCTGCGCCACGTCGTCTTCGACATCGGCGGAGGCATCCTGAACGAGGACGGCAAGCCGGATAACGGCGCGTTCAAGGCCGTGCAGATAGGCGGCCCGTCCGGCGGCTGCCTGACCGCCGAGCATCTGGACGTGCCGATGGATTTCGACTCGCTCGGCGAGATAGGCGCCATGGTCGGCTCCGGCGGCCTCGTCGTCATGAACGACTCCACCTGCATGGTGCAGATGGCGCGCTTCTTCATGCAGTTCACCCAGCGCGAGTCCTGCGGCAAGTGCGTACCCTGCCGCGAGGGCACCCAGCAGATCCTGGCCCTGCTCGACGATATCATAGCCGGGAACGGCACGCTCGAGACCCTCGACCTGCTCGAGGAGCTGTGCGAGAACGTCGCGGCCAGCTCGCTCTGCGGGCTCGGCGCCTCGGCGCCCGCGCCGGTGCTGTCGATGCTCAGGCAGTTCCGCCCCGAGTACGAGGCGCACGTCGTCGAGAAGCGTTGCCCGACCGGCCAGTGCGCGGCGCTGTCGCCGCTCCGCATAGCCCCGGAGCTGTGCAAAGGCTGTACCGCTTGCGGCAAGAAGTGCCCGGTCGGCGCCATCGCCGGCTCGCCGAAGCAGGCGCACTCGATAGATCCGGAGAAGTGCATCAAGTGCGGCGCCTGCATCGCGGCCTGCAAATTCGACGCTATCAAGAAGGGGGCGGCATGAGCGGCTTCGTGACCATAGACGGCATCAAGGTACCCATCGAGGGCGAGCCGAACCTTCTCGCGCTGTGCAGGAAGGCCAACATCGACATACCGACGTTCTGCTACCATAGCGAACTGTCGACGTACGGGGCCTGCAGGCTCTGCCTGGTCGAAATCAACGGCAAGGATATCGACGCGAGCTGCGTCGTACCGCCCAAGGACGGCATGTCGATCCGGACCAGCACGGCCAGGATACGCTCCATACGGCGCATGAACCTGGAACTGCTCCTGGCCAACCACAAGCAGGATTGCCCGACCTGCGAGCGCTCCGCCAGCTGCAAGCTGCGCGACCTGTCGGCCAAGATGGGCATACGCGATGTGCGCTTCAAGCGCCTGCGCGACGAGAGGCCCAAGGACGAGGGTTCGGTCGCGCTGGTGCGCGACCCGAACAAGTGCATACTCTGCGGCGACTGCGTGCGCTACTGCTCCGAGATCCAGGGCGTCGGGGCGATAGACTTCGCGTTCCGCGGCTCCGACGTCGTCGTCAGCCCCGCCTTCGGCAAGTCCCTCGGCTCGGTGGATTGCGTCAACTGCGGCCAGTGCGCCGCCGTCTGTCCGACCGGCGCCATCGTGCCGCGCTCGCCGGCCGAGGCCGTCTGGCAGGCGCTCGACGACCCCGACGCCGTCGTCGTGGCGCAGGTGGCTCCGGCGGTCCGCGTGGCGATAGGCGAGCGCTTCGGCCTGGCGGCCGGCGCCGACGCGACGGGCAAGCTGGTGACCGCGCTGCGCATGCTCGGTTTCGGCCGCGTCTACGACACGGCCTTCGGCGCGGATCTGACGGTCGCCGAGGAGGCCGGCGAGCTATTCGGCCGGCTCGAGCGCGGCGAGAAGCTGCCGCTGTTCACCTCGTGCTGCCCCGCCTGGGTCAAGTACGCCGAGCAGTTCTTCCCGGAGCTGTTGCCGAGCCTCAGCTCGTGCATGTCTCCTCAGTCGATGATGGGCTCGATCATACGGGACGATGAGGCGCGGCGCGCCTCGAGCTCGGCGGCGCTGCCGAGCTCGGCGGCCGCCGGGGCTCTGGGCGCCGGTACGGAAGCCGAACGCGTTAAAGGCGGCGTAGCCAAGCGGATCGTCGTCGTCTCGATCATGCCCTGCGTCGCCAAGAAGTACGAGGTATCGCGGCCCGAGCTGGCGCGCGACGGCTCGCCCCTCGTCGACCATGCGCTGACGACCGAAGAGCTCGCGTCCATGGTCGAGGAAGCCGGCATACGTTTCGCCGACCTGCGCCCTGGCGCGATGGACCTGCCTTTCGGCTTCGCCACCGGCGCGGGCGTGGCTTTCGGCAACGCTGGCGGGGTGGCCGAGGCCGTGGCCCGCTACGTCGGCTCGCCCGTATCCCCGCTGACCGGCGCCGCGCTCGAGTTCAAGGACGAGGCGCCCGGCGGCGGTATCCGCGCCGCCACGATAATCGCCGGCGGCCGCGAGCTGACCATCGTCTCGGTGCAGGGCCTCGCGAACGCCAAGACGGTGGCCCGGGGGGTGCTCGACGGCACCCGCAAGGCCGACATCATCGAGGTGATGGCCTGCCCGGGCGGCTGCGTCGGCGGCGCCGGACAGCCGATAGGCTTCAAGCTCGGAGCCGTCGCGGAAAGGCGGCTCGGGCTGGCCGACGCGGACGGCGGCCGGGAGCTGCGCGCGTCCGGCTCCAACCCCTTCCTGTCGCGCTTCTACGCCGACGTTATCGGCGGGGCTCCGGGGTCGCAGCGGTCGCACGAGCTCCTGCATACGCGCTACTCGAGCAAGAAGCGCATCCAGGACACCAGCATACCGCTGATCCGCGGCGGCGGCGCCGAGAAGGTGACGGTCAAGGTCTGCGTCGGTACGAGCTGCTTCCTGCGCGGCAGCCAGGCGGTGCTACGCGACGTGCTCGCCGAGGTGGAGCGTACCGGGCTGCAGGACTTCGTCGACGTCAGCGCAACCTTCTGCTCCGAACGATGCGACAAGGGTCCGACCGTTCACGTCGGCGGCAAGACCATCCATAAGGCCGACGCCGAGGCCGTGATGGCCGCGATCCGGCCCCTGCTGGCGCATCCGGCCGTGGCGGCGGAAGCGGCCGCCGTCTCGTCCCGCTAGAACGCGGACGCGGCTCCTACGTCTGAACCAGGCGTTTCCGGGTTATCCTCCTTGCCCGGGAACGCCTTTTTATATGCTAGACGTCGGGGCGGCTCGGGACGCTCGGCCGTTTCATGAAGCGGTAGGCGAACGAGGCGGACAGCTCCGGCCCGGCCAGCCAGCCGGCCAGTCGCCTGAGCCGCCAAATCGGGCGCGGCATCGATATCCAGGCCCCGGAGATCGCGTCCCTGAGGCAGGCCCGCGCCGTCTTGACGGCCGGCCAGCCGTGCTTCACTTCTTTCCTGGCCCCCGCCGAGGCGACGAGGGAGAATTCTGTCGCCACCGGTCCGGGGCACAGCGCGCATACCGTAATACCCCGGGCCTTCCATTCGGCGGCGAGCCCCACCGATAGGCTCAGGGCGTAGGCCTTGCTGGCCGCGTAGGCGGCGAACCCGCCGAGAGGGGCGAAGGCCGCGAGGCTCGCCACGTTGACCACGATGGAGCCCCGGGTCAGGAGCCGCGAGAAGCGGGCGCAGCACTCGGTCAGGGCCCTGCAATTCAGGTCGACCTGGCCGAGCAGCCTGGCCGTATCCGTGTCGTCGAGGTCGCCGTAGGTCCCGTAGCCGGCATTGTTGACGAGGACCCGTAGCGGCTTCGTCGTCTCGGCCGCCTTGGCCGCGAGCGACTCGACGGCCCCGCCGGCGACCAGGTCGGACGCGACCGCGCGCACCGTCAGTCCTGGCGCGGCGCGGCACAGCTCCGCCGCGAGCGAGTCGAGTCGGTCGGCCCGCCTGGCCACGAGCCACAGCTCGTCGAAGGCCGGGAGGCCCCTGTAGCGCGCGGTCCCGGCCGAGGCTCCCGCCAGCTCCCTGGCGAAGGCCTCCCCGAGCCCTGACGACGCGCCGGTGACTATCGCTATACCGCCACTTTCCATGGGGCGATACTAGCCCCGGCGGCCAACGCTGTCAAAGGGCGGGCACTCGCGCCGGATCGGGGCTTCTCCTTCTCACGCCGGGCTAATGTCGTTATGCTCATGACAACTGCGGAGGTAGCTCAATCATGCATAGATTGCCCGCGTGGGTAGGCCTGGGCTCGGGCGTCCTGGCCTTTACCGCCGGTACGATGAACGTCTTCACGCTCGAGAGCGCGTTGCACCAGGCCGTTACCCACCATTCGGGTAGTTCGTCGTCGATGATGCTGGCGCTGTCGCTCGGGCACTACGGATTGGCCCTGCGCTTTTTGGCCATCATCCTCGCCTTCGTAGCCGGTTCGGTCCTGAGCGGCTTCATTATCCGCGATTACCATCTACGGCTCGGTAGACGCTACGGCGTCAGCCTGATGATCGAGTCGGCCTGCATCCTGGTCGCGTGGAGCCTGGCCTCCGAACGGCCGTTCGCGACCCAGCTACTCCTCGCTGGGGCGAGCGGGCTCCAGAACGCGATGGCTACGACCTACTCGGGCGCCGTGGTGCGCACCACGCACCTGACCGGCATCTATACCGATATCGGCGTCATAGTGGGCAACCGGCTCGCCGGTATCCGATCCCAGCCAGGCAAGCTCCGGCTTCTGGCTGGCATACTCGCCGGCTTTCTGCTCGGTGGCCTGGCCAACAGCCTGCTCTTCCCGTATCTCGGGAACGGCGTACTGGCCATCCCGGCCGCGATCACCGGAACCCTCGGGTTCGGCTACTGGGTCTATAGGCAGCTGTACCTCAAGCCTCGGGGCCAGGTCGCCGATACGCCCGCTGGTGACGGGGCCGCTCCCGGCGCCCCGTAGCGGTTTTCCTGTCAGCCGCCGAGGCCCAGGGCCGCGACGGCCTCGGCCGCCGCCGCCGCTATCAGCGCGGCCATCGGCAGCTTCTCGACGCCGACGAGGGTAAAGTGCCGCTGGGCCGCGGGTACGAGCACCAGACGGCCCCGCGCGCCGAAGACGGCCTCGGCCATCGCCGGCGTGATCTCGCCCATCATGGCATTCGGCGCTATGACGCCGATCGGGCCGAGCACTACGTCGCCGAGCCCGACCGAGACGCGCACCGCGTTCTCGCCGGAGGCGCCGCGGTCGGCGCCGGCCTTGAGCATGCGCTCGGTGGCGCACGAGTTCGCGCCGAGGGCCACTATCTCGGCCGCGTCGCCTATCAGCTCCCTGGTCTTGGCTATGAGCTGGGCCCCGAGGCCGCCCCCCATGCCGTCCACCACGACGATCGTCTTCCTCATGGCCCGAGGGTAGCCGCGAGGCGAGCCAGGGTCAAGCCGCCCGTCCCGCGAGCCCTCGAGCGCGTAGCCGCAATTCCGGTCTACTTGAGCGCCCGAGTCGAGTTGAGCACCGCGAGCAGGGCCACGCCGACATCCGCTATGACCGCTTCCCACATCGCCGCGAGCCCTATCGCGCCGAGGCCCAGGAAAGCCAGCTTGACGACGAGCGCGAAGGCGATGTTCTGCGCCACGATGCGCCTCGTGCGCCTGGCCCGGTCGATAGCTTCGGCCACCCGCGACGGGTCGCCGCCTATCAGCACGACGTCGGCGCTCTCCACCGCGGCGTCCGAGCCGCCGCCCATCGCGATGCCGGCGTCCGCGCGGGCCAGCACCGGCGCGTCGTTCACGCCATCGCCGACGAAGACGACCGAGCCGCGGCCCTGTTCCTGCCCGAGTATCGCCTCGAGCCGCTCGAGCTTATCCGCCGGAAGGAGCCCGTGGTGCACCTCGGCTATGCCGGCTTCCGCGGCCACCCGCTCGGCCGACGCGGCCGAGTCGCCGGTCAGCATCGCCACGCGCCGCACGCCGAGAGCGCGCAGGCCGTCGAGAGCGGTTCTGCCGCTCGGCTTGAGCGAGTCGCCGATGCCGATACGGCCGGCGTAGCGCCCGGCTATGGCCACGTGGATCTCGGTGCCGGTCGCCGGCCGGCACTCGTGCGGCACGCCTCGTAGGTGCAGGAGGCGGTCTCCGCCGGCGAGCACCTCGCGGCCGCCGACCGTGGCCACGGCGCCGTGGCCGGGTATCTCGGCGTATGAGCCGTCGTCGCAGGCCGGGCGCGGCTTCCCCGTGCCCTCCCAGGCCTCCCGGATGGCCGTCGCCAGCGGGTGGTTCGAGTGCGTCTCGGCCGCGACCGCCCCGCCGAGCAGGTCCTCATCGCTGAAGCCGCCCTCTGGCGACAGCTCGCGGACGCTGAAGCTCCCGTCGGTCAGCGTGCCGGTCTTGTCGAAGACTACGGTCTTGGCGTCAGCCAGCGCGTCGAGCACCGAGGCGCCCTTGATCAGGATGCCGCGCCTGGCCGCGCCACCCAGGCCGCCGAAGTAGCCGAGAGGCACGCTGATGACGAAGGCGCAGGGGCAGGAGATGACCAGCATCACGAGCGCTCGGTAGGCCCAGTCCGCCAGGCGCTGCCCGGGTAGCAGCAGCGGCGGACCGAACGCGACGAGCAGGGCGACCGCGACGACCGCCGGCGTGTACCAGCGGGCGAAGCGCGTGATGAACAGCTCGGTCTTCGCCTTGGCCTTGGAGGCGTTCTCCACCAGCTCGACGACGCGCGCCGCCGATGACTCTGAGGCTACGCGCTCCGCCCGTATCGTCAGCGCGGCCTCGACCGCGATGAAGCCCGACAGCGCCTCGGCGCCTGGACCCGCCGGCCTCGGCGCGCTCTCGCCGGTCATCGACGAGGTGTCGAAGGCCCCCGCTCCGTCGGTCACGACACCGTCGACCGGCACGCGCTCGCCTGGCCTGACCAACACCAGGTCGCCGGGCGCCACGTCCTCGGGCCGGCATTCGACCCAGTCGCCCCCGCGCCTGACGCGCGCTTTGTCGGGGCGCATCGCCAGGAGCGAGCGTATCGAGGCGCGGCTCTTGTCGGCGGCGCTCTCCTGGAGCATCTCGCCGACTTTATAGAAGATCATGACGCCTATCGCCTCCTCCATGGCGCCGATGGCGAAGGCGCCGAGCGAGGCTATGGACATCAGGAACAGCTCGTCGAAGACCTTGCCCCGGGCTATGTTCCTGGCGGCCGATGCGAGCACGTCGCGGCCTGCCAGCAGGTAGGCTACGGCGAAGAGCGCGAGGGCTATCCAGCGCGCCGGACCGCCCGCGCTCTCCGCCGAGGCGGCCTGCGCGACGTAGCCGGCGACCGCCAGTAGGGCCGATACGGTCAGCGTCGCTATCTCGCGCCTCGTTCCCGCGGACAATCCATGTCCACGAGGCTCCGCGTCGCCCGAGAAGGCCTCGGCCCTGGCCCGCTCGTGGGCCGCGCAGGCCGCGCAGCAGGCGTCCGGGCCGCCCTGGTTGCAGGCCCCATCGTCGCCCTGAACCGGCTTCGTCTCGATGACCGCATTCATGGTTCCTCCCGCCTCTCGGCCACGTGCTCGGTGGCGATGCCGACGATCTGGCCCACGTGTCCGTCGTCGAGCGCATAGAACACCGACTTGCCGTCGCGCCTGGAGCGTACCAGTCTGGAGCGGCGTAGTATGGCCAGCTGATGGCTGACCGCCGACTGGCTCATCTCCAAAGCCGACGATAGGTCGCAGACGCACAACTCGGCCGCCCCGAGCGCGCGTATGATACGGAGCCGGCTAGGGTCGCCGAGCACCTTGAACAGCTCAGTAAGATCGAGGAGCCTGGAGACCGGCTCCTCGGCGGCCCGGGCGGCGGCTATGGGGCCTTCGTGCAACGAACGGCACGCGCATTCGGTATCTGCCTTGTCGGCTATAGGGTTCATATCAGTCTCTCCTGCTAACACATGAACATATGAACAAAGGAACATGTATATATGTACTGACTTGGCGTCGCCATGGCAAGCCCCCGGATTGTCCCATGACAAACAAAACGCTAATCTGCTATAATTTCCGTACCGTTCCGAAGAATCATCGCCATCGGAGATGCCGATCATGAGTCTCGCCTTTTCGCTCGCTATTGTCTCGGCGGCCCTGGCCGCGTTCACGGTCGTTCTGGCCATCCTCTTGCGCCGTAGCGCCGCCACGGCCTCCGCGGCGACGGCCGCCGCCTCGGCCGCCCGCGCCGAGGCCGACGCCCGGGCGGCCGAGGTCGAGTCCCTCCGCGCCGTCGATGCCAGGCTCCTCGAGGAGCTACGGCCGGTCGTCGGCGCGGCCATAGCCGAGTTCAGGGACCTCCTCGACAAGGCGGCCGCGGTCGGCGCCAAGACCGACAGTCAGCGTGAGACGGTGCTCGCGGCCGGCGACTCGGTGTCGGCCCTGGTCAGGCTGCTGTCCGGCATGGTCGACGGCCTCGCCTCGTACGCGGAGGCCTTTGCCGGGAGCAAGGCTGCCATCGGGGCTCTCGCCGGCGGTCTGGAGCGGATGAAGGCTGAGGCCGACCTCCTGGCGGACGGCGCCGGCGCCCTCCTCGCCGACTCGAAGGCCGGTACCGCCTCCCTCGATGGCGCCGTTGGCGCGATCGCCGAGATCGGGGAGGCGGCCAAGCGGGTCAGGGCGAACCTCGGGCAGATTGCCGGCATCTCCGCGCGCACGAACCTGCTGGCCATGAACGCCGCGATCGAGGCGGCGCATGCGGGCGACTCGGGCAAGGGTTTCGCGGTCGTGGCCGGCGAGGTGCGCGCCCTGGCCGAGCTGAGCGCCAAGACGACCAAGGGCATCGAGGGCGACATGAAGGCCATGGAGCAGGCGATAGCGCGCGGCAACAGGGCCGCCGACGAGACCAAGGAAGCCTTCTCTGCCATAGCCAGGGGCGTGGCCGCGAGCGCCTCCGAGACCGGCGGCATGGCCGCGACCATGGACGAGCGCAGGCGCGAGCTGGCGGCGGTGCTACCGGCGATGGACGACATCGCCAAGCGCCTCGAGGACATCCTGTCCCGGGCCGCCGACAGCGCCGAACGCCGTATCGTCGTCGAGGAGAGCCTCGGCTCGATACGCAGGCTGGCCGACGAGATCCGCGAGGACGAGCGCCGACTCGTCGAGCAGGACATGGTCATCCTTGCCGGGCTTGAGCAGGTCGAGGCGACGATAAACCGACCCTAGTTTTCGAGTATTGTTATCTCCACCCGCCTGTTGCGGGCCATGCCGGCCTCGGTCGAATTGTCGGCGACCGGCCGCTCGGCCCCATAACCTATCACCGTGATGCGCTCGGCCTCGCGGGCCCCGAGCCGTATCAGCTGGTCGGCCACCGCCCGCGCCCGCTCGGTCGATAGCGCTAACCTGGCGGCCTCCGTGCCGGCGAGCGCCGTGTGCCCGCTCACGAGTATGTCCCGGTCGGCCACGCCCTTCAGGAGCCCGGCGATCCGCTCGATCTTGGCCAGCTCCGAAGGCAGGAGCACGGCCGAGTCGGCGCGGAAGCGTATGTCCTCCAGGCTGATCGTCACGCCGAGCTCTCCGCTCGTCACCGTCACGCCGTCGAGGCCTTCCACCGCGTCGCGTAGCTCGCGCTCGAGGCCGGGGCGATCCATCGTCTCGGCCTCGACCGCCTCGGAACCCGCCTGCCCGCGGTACTCCACGGTCCGGCCGTCGGACAGCTCGAAGACGAACTTGAAGCGCTCCTCGTAGGCGGCGAGCGCGCCGCGGCCGGGATCCCAGTACAGGAGCTGGTCGGAGTACCCGGCTATCTGCGTCGGCCAGGCTATCGTCCAGGAGCGCGGCCTGGCCGGCTGGACGAACACGGTGTAGGCCGCGCGGACCAGCCTGACCGGCCTGCCGTCGAGCTCGCCTGGCCCCTCGTAGGTATAGCGCACATCGATCGGGATGATGTACGGGTCGGGTATGCCGAAGTCGTCGCGGAAGTCGTGGCGCTCCTCGCCGGGAGCGGTCCAGGTGTCGCCGGGCCTCAGGTCGCGGGCCGGGAAGGTCGGCACGTGCCTGACCGTCGGCATGTAGTAGGCCGGGCCGATCTCGTAGCGGCCGTTCGGTAGCTGCCAGTACTCGGAGCGGTAGATGCGGTCGGTCACGTAGGCTACGCCGCCGGCGTAGCGCGTGCTGGTCGAGAAGTCGCCCCGGAGCAGGGCCGCCCCGTCGTCCCTGGCGTCCGCCACCTCGAAGGCGATGCGGTTGACTATCCTGGCCGAGTGGGAGTAGCGCCGGTTGATGTAGACGTCCTCGTCGACCGTCGAGACGACGCGGTACTTGTCCCCGACCGTGTAGGCGAAGCGGAATTCGTCGGCGGCGGCCGGGACCGGAGCGGCGAAGGCCGCGATCGCCGCCAGGGCGGCCGCGAGTACCGTCCCGTGAATGCCCATGACTAATCGCATCGGTATACCCCCAGTATAGTATCGGTCGGAAACCTGCCTAGGCCGCCGGCGGCCTCAGGCACAGGTCGGCGACGCGTTCCCGGTAGCGGAAGCCGACAGCCTCGTAGACGCGCCTGACATCGTCGTCCTCCGGCGAGATGACGAAGGTTGCCGGCCCGCGCGAGGC
>ENA-UOWO01002255-UOWO01002255.1-activated-sludge-metagenome-genome-assembly--contig:-NODE-2255-length-24183-cov-5.369488_pt1 | contig 24183 bp, 19 predicted proteins | sample MGYA00238148_ERZ761564 | MGnify/ENA primary metagenome ERZ761564 (study PRJEB28885, sample SAMN05720194) | activated sludge metagenome | isolation source: Anaerobic digester | place: USA... | reverse complement strand
GTACCGGGCGTTGCGACGGAGCCCGCTGTATGACAAGAAGTTGAAAATGTATAAGGTCAACGCCGACCTCTCCCGGGAAACGGAAGAAATCGGCCGCACGCGGATTTTCCCGCCGGGATGGCTCGAGAACGAGTCGATCTGGCTTCATATGGAGTATAAATATTGTCTTGAGTTGCTGCGCAACGGTTTGTATGAGGAATTTTATGAAACATTCCGGGATGTCCTTATCCCGTTTCAGAATCCGGAACGATACGGGCGGAGCCATTTAGAGAACAGCTCCTTTATCGTCAGCAGTGCTCATCCGGACGCGTCCCTGCACGGGCAGGGTTTTGTGGCCCGGTTATCGGGGAGCACCGCGGAATTTATCCAGATGTGGCTCTGGATGTGCGCTGGCCGCCAGCCGTTTTATGTGGACAACAACCGGGAATTGAACCTGGAGCTTAAGCCTGTGTTGCCGGCCTGGCTTTTCAGCCCTAAAGCGGCGACGAAGGTGTTTGGAGGGCCCGGCGACGGTCAGCCCGAAACGCTGCCGGCTCACGCGTTTGCTTTTAACCTGCGGGGACATACGCTGACGGTTTATCATAATCCCAAGATGAAAAGCACTTTCGGCCGAGACCCGGCCGTTGCCCGGAATATAACCCTTCAATATTATAACCGGAAAGGCTCCGTGGAAATTGAAGGGCCAGTGATTCCCGCCCCTTATGCCGAGGACGTGAGAGATAACAAGATCCGGCGCATCGATGTTTTTCTCGATTAGAGGACATCCCGGGGCAAGGCGCATGAGATATCCCGGAGAGGATTGGCGGTTTTTCTGGGCATCCCCTTGACAATAAAAGTTGGAATTATTAAAATAATATCCTGCCGAAATTCCTGCCCCGCCGCCCAGACAGCCGCGGCCTTTAAGGCCGGGCGGGGCAGCCTAAAACGGGCCGTGGTTTTTAACTCCCTTCTCGGGGGTTCCATCTGTTTAGATCAGCAGCGTATCCATATTTTTTAATCAGTGAGAGGAGGCCAGGTTATGACGGATCATAACATTGCCGCAATCAATGAAAAGGTGAAGCAAGAAAGCAGTTTCGTGGAAGCGATCCTGATGGAGGTGGGGAAGGTGATCATCGGGCAGCGGGATCTCTTGGAGAGGCTGCTTGTCGGGTTGCTCGCCAACGGGCATATCCTGATTGAAGGGGTGCCCGGTTTGGCTAAAACCACTGCCGTGAAGACCCTTTCGGAAACGATTCAAACAAAATTCCAGCGGCTGCAGTTTACGCCTGATATGCTGCCCGCGGACCTGACCGGCACGCTTATTTATGACCAGCGCACGGGAGATTTTTCCATTAAAAAAGGGCCGCTGTTCGCTAATATTATCCTGGCTGACGAAATTAACCGGGCGCCGGCCAAGGTCCAGAGCGCCCTTCTGGAGGCTATGCAGGAACGCCAGATCACGATCGGGGAAGAAACCCTGAAACTCCAAGATCCGTTTTTGGTCCTGGCGACCCAGAATCCCATCGAACAAGAGGGCACCTATCCTCTGCCGGAAGCCCAAGTCGACCGGTTCATGCTGAAAGTCAGAATCGGATATCCTTACAAAAGCGAGGAGCTCAAAATCCTCAAGAGGATGTCTTTTACCAATCCGCAGTTTCATGTCCAGCAGGTTGTGACCCCGGCGGACATTATCAGGGCCAGATCCGTTGTCGATGAGATTTACATGGATGAAAAAATTGAGCAGTATATCGTTAACCTTATTGACGCCACCCGCAACCCCGAAGCGTATGATATGCCGGAATTAAAAGGGCTGATCCAATATGGCGCGTCTCCGCGCGCGACCATCAACCTGGCTTTGGCGTCCAAGGCATACGCGTTTCTGCTGGGGCGGGGTTACGTGACCCCCCAGGATATCAAGACGATCGGAATGGATGTCCTGCGCCATCGCGTGATCATCAGCTATGAAGCCGAAGCCGAAGAGCAGACTTCCGAAGACATTATTAAGAAAATATTTGATGAAATTGAAGTGCCTTAAAGGGAGCGGCCATGATCCCCAAGGAATTGTTGCAAAAGGTCCGGCGTATTCAGATCACGTCGTCCCGGCTTGTGAATGATATCTTCGCCGGGCAATACCATAGTGTGTTCAAGGGGCAGGGCATTGAGTTTGATGAAGTCCGGGAGTATCAGCTGGGGGACGACATCCGGACAATTGATTGGAACGTCACGGCCCGCACGGGGAAGGCGCATGTCAAAAAGTTCGTCGAGGAGCGGGAGTTAACCGTCATGATTTGCGTGGACGTGTCCCTGTCCTGCCGTTTCGCCTCCGAGAACGCGCTGAAGGCCAAACTGGCGGCGGAAATCGCGGCGGTGTTGGCGTTTTCAACCATCCGCAACAAAGATAAAGTCGGCCTTATTATTTTCACGGACCAGATTGAGAAATTCATGCTTCCCCGGAAAGGGGTTAAAAGCGTCCTGAAAGTCATCCGTGAGGTGCTGTATTTCCGCCCGCAAAGCGCGAAAACCGATATCGCCTGGGCGCTGGAATATTTGAGCAAGGTGACGAACCGCCGCAGCGTGGCCTTTTTGATTTCGGATTTCATGGACCGGGAATGCCTGTCCGGGGAAGAAATCCCAGCCGACTCCCGCCTTAGAAAGGCGCTCGCCATTGCCAATAAAAAGCATGACGTTATTGCCATAACCCTGAATGACCGCCGGGAGGCGGAACTCCCGGACTGCGGGCTTCTGACCCTTGAAGACGCGGAAACAGGGGAACGGGCGATTGTGGATACGACGAACGCGGGTGTTAGAGCCCAATACCGCGGGCTGGCTGACCGGAGATGGAGGGCCAGGGAGAAGCTGTTCCGCTCGGTCGGGATTGATCATGTCCCGGTTTCCACCGGGGTCCCTTACGCCAAGGAGTTGGTGAAATTTTTTTCAAAGCGGCGCAGGCGCTTGAAGTGAGGTTGGCATGCAGGAATTTCTTTTATTTTTGATTTCGGGCTTTTTCGTGCCGGCGATGGCCTGGGCTGACGATATCCGCGACGTTAAGCCGCCGGTCCTTTTGCCTGGGCATAACGGGATTTGGGCGGTGTTGGTGCTCCTGATTTTTCTGGGAGGACTGGCGGCGTGGGTGTTGCGCAACAGGTTGTCCCCGCGATGTGTTACCCCGCCGCCCCCGGCTTCCCCGCCCTGGGAAACGGCGTTCCAACGCTTGAGAGCTTTGAAGGACACGGGCTTGTCCGGCGGGGAGGATGTGAAAAGTTTTTATACGGAATTATCCGACATCCTCCGCCGGTATATGGAAGGGCGTTTCCAAATCCGGGCCCCGGAGATGACCACCGAGGAATTTTTGTCTCACCTTAAGGCGGCGCCCGCGCTCAACGCTCAACATAAATTGTCTTTGCAGGAGTTCCTTACCTGTTGCGATATGGTGAAGTTCGCCAGGTTTTCATCGTCGCTCCATGAAATGGAGCGCGGTTGGAATCTGGTTTGGCAGCTGGTTGCGGACACGCAGCCGCAGACATAAATATATCGGGTTTATGAACAACATGGTTTTGTTTAAACATTGGGGAAGAATTGACCATCAGGAAGAATTATGATTTTTAAAACGCCGTGGATTTTGATCCTCATTCCGGTGGTTGTGCCGTTTATGATCTGGCGGAACCGGAACGCCAGGCCGCCTTCGGTGCGTTTTCCGTCCCGGCACCTGCTGCTCCCGCTGCCCCGCAGCTGGAAGACCCGGTTTATGGGGGTCCTGTTTATCCTTCGGGTCTTGACGGTGGGGCTGTTCATCGTGGCGCTGGCCGGGCCGCGCGCTGTGCGGGAAGAGACGAAGTACCATTTTGAAGGCATTGATATTATGCTGGCGCTGGACGCTTCCCGCAGCATGGCTGCCGAGGATTTTTCGTTCCTGGGGAAACGGTACAACCGGCTGGAGATCAGTAAGAAGGTGGTGGAGGAATTTGTTGACGGCCGCCAGCACGACCGGATCGGGCTCGTGGTTTTTTCCGGCCTGGCTTACACGGTCTGCCCGCTGACCAAGGATTATGTCTGGCTGAAAGAGAACCTGAAGCGGATCGAGTTTGACTTGATTAAAGATGGCACGGCGATCGGATCCGCAACCAGCACGGCGCTGATCCGCCTGCGGGAGAGTGACGCTAAAAGTAAGGTCATTATCCTTTTGACTGACGGAGTCAATAATGCCGGGACCGTTGACCCGCTGGAGGCGGCTCACGCTTCTGCGGCGTACGGGGTCAGAATTTATACGATCGGCGCGGGCACGAAAGGTTACGCCCCGTATCCCGTGGAGGATGTGTTTGGCCGGACCCGGTATCAGCAGGTCATCACGGATGTGGATGAGGACACTTTGCGGGAGATGGCCCGTGTCTCGGGGGGACAGTATTTCCGGGCCACGGACACGGCGTCCCTGCGGCAGATTTACAAAGAAATTGATCAAATGGAAAAGACGCCGTTTGAAGAAACGGGTTACCGGGACTATAAAGAACTTTTTCCCTATGCCCTGGCGGCGGCCTTGGTGTTGCTTGGGGTCGAGTTGTTATTATTCCAAACGGTCTGGCTGAGGATTCCTTAAATGCGTTTTGTCTTCCCTGAATTTTTTTATGGCCTCTGGGGGCTGGTGCTCTTGGCCGCTTTCTTGAGCCTGGCCCGGCGCCGCCGGCAGAAGTGTTATGATCGCTTCGCTGAACAGAAGTTATTCCTGGATCTCGCGGCCACGCTGGTCCCGGGACGGCACGTGTTTAAGCACGGTCTGCTCCTGGCTGTTTTTGCATTCAGCCTGGTGGCGTTAGCCCGGCCGCAGTGGGGTTATGAAATGCGGGAAATCAAACGGCAGGGGCTGGATATCCTGCTGGTGATCGACACATCCCGCAGCATGCTCGCTGATGATGTGAAGCCAAACCGGCTTGAGCGGGCGAAGCTGGCGGTCCGGGATTTCCTGCGGCAGTTGAAGGGTGACCGCGTCGGGTTAATCGCCTTTTCCGGCGACGCGTTTTTGATCTGCCCGCTGACCGTCGATTACGGAGGGTTTTTGTTAAGCCTGGATCATTTGGACAAAAAGACCATTCCCCGGGGCGGGACCAATATCGCGCGGGCCCTGCAGGAAGCGTTGAGGGAATACGACAATACTCCCAGCCGGTACAAGGCGGTGATTATCATAACGGACGGGGAAAACCTGGAAGAAGACCCGTTTGTGGCTGTTAAGGAAGCCAAGGACAAGGGGGTTAAAATTTATTGTGTCGGGATCGGGACACAATCCGGGGAATTGATCAAAGACGCCGATATTTTCGGCCAGCCGAGTTACCTCAAGGATGGGCAGGGCAATATTGTCAAATCCCGCCTGAATGAGGAGCTGCTTCAGAGGATCGCGCTTGAGACCGGCGGTGTCTATGTGCGGGCCAGCGGGGCGGAATTCGGGCTGGACGTGATTTATGAAAAACAGCTGGCTCGTTTGGAGAAGCGGGAATTGGAAACCACGATGGCGAAAAATTATTTTGAGCGTTTTCAGCTCCCTCTCGGAGCCGCGCTGTTTTTTTTGTTATGGGAATTTTTTCTGCCTTTAAGGAGAGAGGACCGCAATGGCCGATTGGACGCGTGAGTGGGCGGGGACGAGGATGAAGACCCTCGGATGGCTGCTTCTGGCCGCCGGGATTAACATGGCGGTGTCGCCGTGTGCCCTGGCCCGGTCGCCCCAAAAGAGCACGCGTTTGGGGCACGCGCTTTACCAAGACGGCCAGTATGAGGACGCCGCCGCGCGGTATCAGGAGGCGCTGAGCCGGGACCCGGAATCTTCGTTGATGAATTATAACCTTGGGACGGCGCAATACAAGACGAATCATTATGACCAGGCGCGGATTCATCTGCAGAAAGCCCTGCTTGCGGAAAAGGACGCCCTTCGCCAGAAGGCTTATTATAATTTGGGGAACGCGTCTTTCCGATTGGGGCTTCAGCAGGAACCGTCCGACCTTAAGAAGGCGATTTCTTCCCTGGAAGAGGCAATGACTTTTTATGAAAACGCTTTTAAAATAGATGACAAAGACGAGGACGCTCATTATAATTATGAAATTGCGCGCCAAGAACTCGAGCGGCTGAAGAAAGAGCAGGAAAAGCAGGAGAGCGAATCGCAGAAAAAGGGCGGTCAGGAAGGGCAAGACCAGAGTTCTAAAAGTCAGGATCAGGACGGCCGCGGGGACGCTCAAGACAAGGACCCCTCCTCCAGGGAAGCGGACGATCAGCCGCAAAACGGCTCGCAAGAGAATGATGGGAGCCGGGGACAGCGTGACGGGGAGGGGGAAGAACGCCCTCCCGAGGCGGAGGGGCAAGAGCAGCAGCAAAATGACGGCTCCGGGGGGGATTCTGGAGACGACGCCTCGGCGTCCCCGCCACAAACGGGCCAGGGGAAAGCGCAGGCTAAAAAGCAATACACGTATTTTACTCCGGAAGAAGCCCGCATGCTTTTAAACAGATATCAAAGCAATGAAGAGCCGCAAATGTTTTTTAATGCCGTCCTTCCGCCCAATGCGGAAGCGCCGGTGGAGAAAGATTGGTAATCCTGTATGATTTCCAAGAAAATTGGCCAAGTGTTTTTCATATGCCTCGCGCTGTTGTCCTGCGCAGGGAGGCCGGCTGCGGCGGATGATGTTTCTGTCACCGCGGAAGTGGACCGCCGGAGCCTTGAGCTTGGATCGTTTTGCCAGCTTAAAATCACGGTTCAGGGGGCGCAAAAAGTAGAACCCGTGGTGTTGCCCAAGATTGAAGGGATGGAATCGCGCTATCTGGGCCCGTCCACCAGCATCACGTTGATCAACGGCCAATACTCCGCCTCCCGGTCTTTTCAGTATAACCTTTATCCGCTTTCCGAAGGCCGTTACACGATCCCGGCGATGAACGTGGCTGTCAACGGGAAGACATATTCCACCGAACCGATATATTTGGAAGTCACCGCGTCCCCGGCGGCGGGGCAGAACCGTCTCAACGGCCCCAAGGATTCCCTGCAGGATAAAATATTTTTAACCTTGTCCGTGCCGCAGAGGGAATATTACGTCAATGAGCGGGTCCCGGTGACGATGAAACTTTATATCCAGAATTTGTCGGTCCGGAATGTCCATTATCCGGAGATGGATCATGTCGGGTTCGCGCTGAAGAGTTCGCAGGACATTCAGCAGTCGACCGAAATCCTCGGCGGCCTGAAATACGACGTCATCACGTTCTATGCCCAGGTTTACCCGACGAGGCCAGGAGCCCTGACCTTGGGGCCGGCCGAGATCGTCTGTGATATCCTGTTTAAGAACCCCGCGGCGCGCTCGCCGTTCAGCCGTGTGGACGGTTTCCTCAACGACAGTTTTTTCCGGGGGTTGTTTGAAGATTACGATCAGCAGACCATTTCGGTCAAGTCGGCGGACTTGAGAATCCCGGTCCTGCCGCTGCCGGAAGAGGGCCGGCCGAAAGATTTTTCGGGGGCGGTGGGCCCGTATGATTTCGACGCCACTGTCACCCCGACGGAACTTAAGGTGGGCGATCCGCTCACCGTGCGCATGACGGTGACCGGGCCCGGGAACCCTGACGCGGTTCAGATGCCGGCGCTGGGCGGGGAGGGCGCTTTTAAGTTCTACGAACCCCAGTCCACGGAGAATGCGAACAGTAAGTCCATCGAGCAGGTGGCGGTGCCGACTTCCGAAAATATCAAGGCGTTTCCCGCGGTGAGTTTTTCTTATTTTGACACAGGAAGCCGTCAGTACAAAACGGTCACTCGCGGCCCGTTTCCGCTAACGATTTCCAAGCTTAAAGAGGGCGAGCAGCTTAAGATCGTGGGGCTGGGCGCGGTTCCGGGGCAATATTCGATTGAGCCGGAAACCCTCGGCCAGGATATCCTTTTTATCAAAGACCGGCCCGGCCCGTTTTATCCCAGGGACCGCTTGTTTCTTTTTCAGCGTCCAGGCTTCTGGGTGCTGGCCGTTGTCCTTGTCCTGACCTGGAGCGGTTTATATGGCTATTATCATTTTCACCGGAAACTGGCGACGGATACCCGTTTTGCCCGGCGGTTTCACGCCCCCCGCGTGGCGAGGGCGGGGCTCAAAGAGGCCCAGGGTTTTATGGCGCAGGGTGACAGCCGGCAGTTTTACGATATGTTGTTTAAGACCGTGCAGAATTATTTCAGCAACACATTTCATATCCCGGGAGGGGCGGTGTCGATGGACGTCGTTCTTAACGTCCTGAAGGAGAAAAAGGCCGCGGAAACGGTCCTTGAACAGGTCCGGGCGTTTTATGCGGAATGCGAGAGCGTCCGGTACGCTTTGGTTCAGCCGCGCAGGGAACAGATGGCCGGGAGCTTTGCCAGAGTCACGGAGATGATTGAATCTATAGAAAAGAACGGAAAATGAAACAGTTTGTAGCCGTTATTATCATAACAGGAGTGATTCTTTTCAGGCCGGCCGCGGCGGCGGAGAGGCCGAAAGAGGATGCCTGGGCGACGTTTATCAAGGCGGGCTTTGCTTATCAAGAAGGCCGGTATGACGAAGCCATCGTTCAGTATGAACACCTGCTTCAGCAGGGCCGGGTCAGCGGCGCACTCTATTATAATTTAGCCAACGCTTATTTTAAAAAGGGGCAACTTGGGAAAGCGATCCTGAATTATGAACGCGCCCGGGAGCTCCTGCCCCGTGATTCCGATGTCCTGTCAAATTATAAACTGACGCTTTCACAAAAAGAACAAAATTTTCCTTTGCCTCGCAAGAGCATGATACAAAAGACGGCGGAAGGCGCCCTGAATTATTATACGGTCAATGAACTTGTTGTGTTGACGGTTGTCCTCATGACTATGGCCGGCGGGTTATTTTTAGCGGCACTGTTTTTCACCTGGCCACGGCAGAAAATATCCTTTGTCATAACCGCCTGTTTGACGTTGAGCGTGTTATGTGCGGCGGGTGTTATTGTTAAAATGCATGTCCGGGCGGGGGAGGGGTTTGCCGTGTCTTCCACGGAAGCGCGCTTCGAGCCCCGCCATGATGCCACCGTTCATTTTACGGTTAAGGAAGGACAGAAGGTGAAGGCCCTCAAGAGGGAAGGGCCATGGCTTAAGATTGAGAGGCCTGACCAGAAGACAGGCTGGGTTGAGGCAGGCACGGTTGAGCTCCTGTGAGATTTGTCGGCGGGAATCTTTACCGCAGGGCTGGGGCCGTTTATTAAAGCTTATCATGCCCGGGAGGTCCTTCCCAACGCGGAGCGGGAAGCCGCGCTGATTACGCCGGAAACGGGAATGCGGTAATTTTTACAATCAAAAAATGTGCGCAAATTACCTTAATTTTTATGATATTATGGAGTTGCCGGGAATGTGCAGGATAAAATTGAAGTTTTTCCTGTCACGCGTTTGATCGGACGGAAGATCGCTGCGGCGGGAAATCGTCCGGATGGATACCGGAAAAAGGCGGGGCGTTTAACCGATGAGCCACAGAAAATTTGTCAATAAGAAATATAAGATGGAGGAAAAATGATAAGGACATGCAGGGCCAAATGGCTGATGATAACGGGAGTTTCGGTTGCTTGCGCCGCTGTGCTGATCCCGGGGACGCATGCGGCAAGGAAGAAGACGTTCCGGGAACTTTGCACCCAACAGTACGGAGAAACGGGGGAATGCCCGGAAGAAATCTGTTGGGAAAAGACGGTTATAGATTCGGAGGGCAAAGACCAAGTCCTGTGCCTGCCCCGGGAATGCCCGGACATCTCCGCTGACTCCTGCCCTCAAGATTACTGCGCGGTTATGGTGAACTGTTCGAACGAGAAAGTGTGTCATTACCAGATGCTGGGGGAGAAGGCCCAGTGCGGGGACCTGGCTTACGAGGGGCAGGATGTGGAATGTTGTCCAGGGCTGATCCGCCGCTGCGGAATTGAATTCCTGGACGGTACCTGTGACATGGAAGGCCGGGGGTCAATATACAGCCTGCCGATTTGCATCCCTTGCGGGGATGGGGTTTGTACTAATTTTGAAAGTCGGTGCAATTGTCCTGAAGATTGCGGGGAACCCCTGAAATAACAGGGGTCATCTTGCCGCCGTGTCTTGAACCACGCGCAGCACTTCTTCCGCGGCTCGTCCGCTGGCTCCGGGGTCTCCCAGAAGCTCTTTAACCCGGCTCAATTCTTTCTTCATGTGTATCCGTTTTTCGCTGTCGCTTAATATCTTCATGGCTTCCTGCGCGATGGTGCGCGCGTTGGCTTCCTGCTGAACGCATTCCGGGACTATTTTTTTCCCCGCCACGATATTAACCAGTCCGATGCAGGGAATCTTAATGAACAGTTTGGCCAGCAGCCAGGTGAGGAACGTGGTCTTGTAGATGATGACCATGGGCGTGTTGAGGATGGCGGTTTCAAGTGTCGCGGTCCCTGATGCCACGAGGCAGAGGGCGCAGGACTGGATTCCGTCGTAGATGTTGGTTTCCAGGATCCGGACAGGCAGCCCCTGCTTCCGGATGTGCTGTTCTAAAAGATCGAGAGGGATGGTGGGGGCTTTAAAGAGCAGAAACTGGACAGGGGACAGGGTTTTGGCTCTGATCTCATGGCCGGCCTCAAGCATCGCCGGGAGCAAATTATTGATTTCGTTGAGGCGGGAGCCGGGGAGGAGGCCGATCACGGTTTTGCCCTCGGGGATCCCGTGGTCCCGGAGGTAATCGCGCGGTTCTTCCTGCGTTTTTACGATGTCAACAAGGGGGTGCCCCACCAGGGTGACGTCAATGTGATGGCGCGCGTAAAATCCTTTTTCAAACGGGAACAGCACGAGCAAGCGGTCGGTGTGATCCCGGATCGTCTCTACGCGCTTTTCTTTCCAGGCCCAGACCTGCGGGCTGATGTAGTAGATCACCCGGATACCCAGTTTTTTGATTTCCGGGGCCAGTCGCAGGTTGAAGCCCGGGTAATCCACCAGGATAACGGCGTCGGGCCGGGTGTCTTTGACGTGGGCGAGCAGGAGGTAAAAAATTTTTTTGAATTTTTGGTAATGTTTCAGGACTTCCACAAACCCCACGACGGCCCAACGGGTTAAGTCGGTCAGGAGATCAACCCCTTCGGCTGCCATTTGGGGCCCGCCGAGCCCGGAAAAGGACGCCTGGGGGCAGCGTTCTTTGATCGCGCGGACCAGGTGGGCTGCGTGCATGTCTCCGGAGGCTTCGCCGGCCACGATAATGAAATGGGGATTAGTTTTTGACATGAGTTTATGAAAACGCCTTCAAGAGACCGGTCCCGGCTTTAACGCGAGTATTTTCGCGGACAGCTTTTCCGCTTTCTCCTTCGGCAGGAGAAGCCCCCCGGAAATCCGGATCCATTTGGCCAGCATGTTTATATCAGGATAGTCGAGGCTCCGCGGTGTTTTGCTGAGATGGCATTCTATCTGCCGGTCCAGGAATCTTTTTGTCTCCGCCCCGAAATAGACCGCGCATTCCTTATAAACTTTATCATAAAGATCGGGCATGGTTTAACCTTACCGCCGGATATTGTTTAACGCCCACTCGGCGTAGCCAGCCAACTTTTCTTTAACACCCATGACAAAACGGCAGGCCGGGTCTCCTTTGGCTTTGCACATAATTTTTTTCGCGTCCAATTCCATGCCAAAGCTTTCGGAGCACCAACCCGAAGAGTAACCCGCATTCATGACACAAACCGGCTTGACGGACTGAGCGCCTTTAACGGAGAGGTAAGCGTCGCATTCAAAAGAATAGGGGTGGTCATATATCAGCAAATAATTTTTGTCCGGGGATGGTTTGCTTTCAGGGAAAATGTCTACGAACGCCCAGCCGGTGTAATTAAAGCTTATCGGCCCTGCGGCCAGCTTGGCAACCGGGTCGGCGACCTGTTGTTTGGCCGCGAATCTTTTGGCGTCTTCCCGGCCGATAGATCTGGCTAAGATGTACAGGAAATTATCGGCAGCGTCCTGAGCCATGTCGTCAGACAAGCCCATGGCTTCGCTTAAGTTTTTGGCGAAGTTAACCCTTAACGATTTGGCGTTCAGCAAGATATAGCGCTCGCCGCTGATGGAGATCTTGCCCTCCAGCTTGTTGGAATAAAAAGAGTCAAAGTATTTATTAACAAACTTCTCAGCCTCTTCAAAAATTGGCACCATGGGCGCGGGAACTTTTACGCTTTTTAAAACCATGATCACCTCCTGATTTTTTTACTATTATATCGTTTTTTTCAGCGGATTCAAACCCTGGATGAAGTAATTCTTGGGCCAGATTTCTTGTTCATTTTTTCGTGGTTTTTTCAGAAACCAGTTATACAATAAATTATCAACGGGCACATACGCCAAACGTCTTTCACGTCAAACGGAGGGGGGAAGAAAATAACAAATGCCTCGACAGAAATCGATGGGTATGCTAATATCGCAACGATTCCGGGCTGTTTCCGGTCATCCCCCGCACTGATACGTTTATGAAAAATTACCTCAAATTGCTGAAATTCCTGGCCAAATACAAAAATAGGTTTGGTCTCGCCGTGATGGTGATGTTCCTTTCCAGGATTTTCGAGGGTTTCCAGATGTCGCTGATCGTCCCGGTGATGGATAGGATATTCACCAAGAAACCCATCATCCTTCCGAATAAATTGCCTCCGGCTTTTGAAGAGATTATCGACTGGCTTAACAGCATTGAACCGGAAACCATGTTCTTGGCGCTTCCTGTCGTTGTTTTGGTGGTGATTGTGTTGAAGAACGTCATTATTTATATTTATTCTCTTCTAATGAACGATATCTCTCAACTCATCATGCGGGATGTGCGCTTTCAACTTTATGCCAAAATTCAGAGTTTTTCCCTGGACTATTTCAGCAAGAAACGCACCGGGGAGCTTCTTTCCCGCGTCACGCATGATGTGCAGGTTGTCGAGAACGCGGTGTCTTACAGCATCACGGACATGTTTGTTCAGTCGTTTACGGTCGTCATGTATGTTTCGATCGCGTTTGCGATTCATCTCAAGGCCGCTGTCCTGATTTTCTTTGTTTTCCCGTTTATTATTTGGCCGATCAGCCTGATCGGGAAAAAACTCCGTAAGCTCTCCCGCAGCACTCAGGAACGCATGGCGGACATCAACACGATTTTGCTGGAGACTATCTCCGGGGTTCGGGTTGTGAAAGCGTTTTGCACCGAGGCGTTTGAAATTGCGCGGTTCCGCGCCAAAAACCATGATTTTTATAAACTGCGCATGAAGGCGGTGCGCCGGACTCTTTTGATCGCGCCGATCACGGAAATTTTTTCGGTGATTTTCGGGGTTTTGATCATCTTCTGGCTTGGCCGGCAGGTGATGGACGAAAAACTTTCCACCGGGGTTTTTTTCCTCTTTTTCGCGTCCGTCATGTCGATCATCAGCCCCATGAAGAAACTCGGCAACGTGCACGCCATGGTGCAGCAGGCGCTGGCCGCCAATGAGCGCATTTATGACGTGCTTGACAAAGAACCGACGGTTAAGGAAAAGCCGGACGCTGTTCACCTGGCGACGATCCGGGTCGGGATCGACCTGAAAAATGTCTCTTTCCGTTATGATAACGAATCGGATCTGGTGTTGAAGGATATCGACCTGTCCATCAGAGTCGGGGAACTGGTCGCGATCGTGGGGCCCACCGGCACAGGGAAATCGACCCTGGCCAACCTTATCCCGCGGTTTTATGACCCGGTGGAAGGCGTGGTCGCTATGGACGGGGTGGATCTTAAGGACGTGAGCTTTTTATCGCTGCGCCAGCAGATCGGGATCGTGGCTCAGGAAACATTTTTGTTTAACGACACGGTACGCAGCAATATCGCTTACGGCACGCCTAACGCGACCCAGGCTGATATTGAAACCGCGGCGCAGCGGGCGTACGCCCACCGGTTCATCGTTCAGATGCCGCAGGCTTATGAAACAGTCGTCGGCGACAGGGGATTCCGGCTTTCCGGTGGGGAGAAACAGCGTATCGCGATCGCCCGGGCTATCCTGCGCAATCCGCCGGTCCTGATTTTGGATGAAGCCACTTCCCAGTTGGATTCCGAGTCCGAGAAATTCGTTCAGGAAGCCCTGGACCAACTGATGCAGGGCCGTACGGTTATCGCCATCGCGCACCGCCTGTCCACCATTATGAAAGCTGATAAAATTGTGGTCCTTGACCAGGGGCAGATTGTCGGCCTGGGTCCTCATGAAGAGCTCCTGAAAACCTGTGGCCTTTACACACGGCTGTACGAAACTCAGTTTCAGATTTAAAGCGTTGGGCTGGGAGAAACTGCTCGCACAATTAAGGAGATGACTATGAATGATATTTCTTTTATCCTCTTTCACATCGCGGTGCTGCTTTTTGGCGTCGTGTGCTTCACAAAAGTTGTAAAACTCGTTAAGATCCTGTCGTTTATTATGCTTGCCGTGGGGCTGGCGATCATTGTGCAGGAATATTCCATGCGCCATCTGCAGTTTTTGGTGCGACAGGCGCAGGGAACATCCGTGTCGTCTCCGGTCGCCGCGGACTCCCCGTCCGATCCTCTCGTGGGGGGGCCGTTGTTCCAGGAGGGCTTGTCTCATGAAAGATCCGGACAGTATGACCAGGCGATTGAAATATTCAGCAAAGTGATCGAGCAGCAGCCGGATTTCTTTGATGGTTATAATCACCGCGGCAGCTGTTACGCTATAAAAAAAGAATTTGAAAAAGCCTTGCAGGATTATCAACGGGCGATTGATTTAAAACCGTCGGAAGCGATCCTTTACTATAACCGTGGCTTGACGTATTCCTTAATGGGAAAAAAACAGGAAGCGATGGCTGATTATAACCGGGCGATTGAACTGAATCCCTCGTATCTTAAGGCTTACTTGACGCGAGGGACACTGTATGCTGAAACCGGCCAGCTGGATAAAGCCGTGGAAGACCGCACGAAAATTATTGAATTGGACCCACAAAACGTGCAATGGTACGGCGCCCGGGCCGCGGTTTATATCTTTCAGAAAGCTTTTGATAAGGCCGTGGCAGACCTTGATAAGGCTGTTAAGCTTGCGCCTGAAGACCCCTCGTTCCGGTTTTTCCGCGGGATGATTTACGCTGAAATGGGCCAGCAGGACAAAGCCATGGCTGACTTTAAGGCGGCGGAAAAAATGGACGCGCAATATGCGGGTGTCGGTGAGAAAATGGCCGCGCATATTAATAATAAAAAGGGAGCCCAGGGCGGCCTTGCGCCGGCGGCGGGAGTGTCGGGGCCCCGTGGAATCGTTCCCATGGAACAGGAAAAATTAGAGGTGCTTAAAAAAGATCCAAATAACCTCGACGCCCTGCTTTACTTGGCCGGCGCTTATGTGGCGATCGGCAAGGGGGATTTGGCCGCGGAGTTCGCCGAGAAAGCCCTCGCCGTCAATCCCGAGGCCGCTGCCAGCCGGGACGCGGTGATGGTGGCGGCGATGGGGTATTATTATTCCGGGAATATTAAAAAGAGTTACGCAATGGTCGCCCGGGCCCTGGAAAAGAAGCCGGATGATTCCGCTGCCCTGGAGCTGAAAGAGACACTGGAATACGCCCGGGATCATTATTATGGCGGAGACATGCCGGAGGACGCGACGTTTGAAGGCTTCCCGACTTTATTTGACGCGACGCAGGCGATCGCCAATCTCGGGGTGGGCGTCCCGGGCCAAGACGGTGAGCCGGACGAAATCCTTTATCAGTCGGCGCGCATGACCATCAACCCACCTCACAACTGGCAGAGGGCCCGGAACACGAGGATGCCCAACGGGACATACGTGATTTTACTCTACGCTCAAGACCCGGCCAGCCTGCTCCCTTCTGTGGCCGTGACACGGGATAATTTGCCGGAAGGGGTCACGACCGCTCTGGAATTTTCCCGGTATGTCAACAAGATCATGGAGAAAGAAGTCGGCGGGGAGATGGATATCCCGGAGCCAAGGGCTGTTGATATTAACGGCTTGAGCGCGGCGTATATTGAGATGGGGGATAAGGCCCGCACCCGGAAAACCGCCTGGTATCAGTTTTTAATCAGCGGCGCGATTTTTTCTTTTCAGTATACCAACAGCCAGGAGCAATTTGAGGGAAGCCGGAAGATCTTTGAGGACATGGTGAGGAGCCTGGTGGTGGAAGAGCGGCAGGCAGCCACGGTCCCGGCTTGGAAATGATCCTTGCTCCGCCGGTGGATTTTTATCCTTCATGAGAATTTAGAGAAAAGGAAAAACATGAATAAAGAGTTGTCGGTCTGCGGTTGTGTATGTTCGGACTGTGAATATTTAAAGAAATCCGAGTGCTCCGGATGTTTTAAAATTAAAGGCAAAGTTTGGTGGGCCAGTTATATTTCTGCTACCGTTTGTCCGATTTACGCTTGCGTGATTGATAAAAAGAAAATTAATCATTGCGGGAGGTGTCCAGAAATCCCTTGCCAATTATGGAGAGACCTGAAAGACCCGAACTATACGGATGAGCAGCATGAGGAAAGTATGCGAAACAGGATTGAGAATTTCAAAAAAGCAGAATAAACAAGGTTTTAAAAAGGCGCTATCGAAAAACGCGCCTCGGTGCCTTTAGAAACTGGCGCTGCTCCGCGCGGCCGTTGACGTTGTACAGTGAACTTGGCCGGAAGGCTAATAAGTTGAGCTTTTTTAAGAAATGGTTTGGTCCTAGATGTGCAAAATGTCACAAGGCAGCGTTGAAACCATTTGAATCTCCCTTTACGGGAAAGACGCTACTTCAAGCTCATAAATGCCCTCAATGCGGCGCGTTATATTGCAATGATTGTTGTTCTTCTCTTCCCTGGACTTCCTATCCGGTGGGTTATTCCAAATGTCCTGCATGTAATATACAGTTGGAAAGATATCTGGAATAGGGCATTGGGAAATATATGAGGGGAGGATCATAAAATGACGTTCGTCCTGATTATAAGCTCGACCATTGCGGTTATCGTTTCGTTCCTCTGTTCGCTGGCAGAAGCCCTGCTGTTAAGCCTGAATCCTTTGACATTGAACCGTCTGCAATCCGTCCGTCCGCAAGCCGCGGAGGCCTGGCGGCGCCTGAAACGCAATGTTGCCCGGCCGATCACCGCAATCCTGATTTTAAACACGGTCGCCCACACAGGCGGGGCCACGGTGGCCGGCGGGGCTTTCGCGCAAATTTTCGGGGAAAACAACATCTGGGTATTTTCTGTCCTGTTTACGGTCGTTATCCTTTTCGGCACCGAGATCCTGCCCAAAATTCTCGCCGTTACTTTCCGCAATCAACTGGCCCCGGTCGCCGGGCCGATCCTGGAGGCCGTGACAACGTTAATGCGGCCCCTTATACAGATCAGCGAACGCATGTTCAAACGGCTGGTATCCGAAGGCGAGTCGGAGCAGATCACGACGGCTGACCTCATAACGCTGGCGACACTGGCGCGGTCAGGCAAGGCGATCAATCTGGAACAGGAAACCATCATTGTCAACGCCGTGCGTCTTAGCCACACGTTGATCACCCACGCCATGATCCCCCCCCCAGAGGTCCGTTTCATCAGGAAGGGGGATAAGCCGGAAGCGGTCCTGGCGCTGGCCCGCCAGTGCGGGCATACCCGCTACCCGGTGAGCGCCAGCATGGAGATTAAAGACATCTTCGCCTATATTGTTACCAAGAACGTTATTCCCACCTCCGACGATGACATCATCGGTCTTGTGGCCAATGCCAAACCCATTCACACGGTCAACCGCCGCGATACGCTCATGACAGCCCTGCGTTCCATGCTGCAGAATAAAGAACATCTCCTTTCCGTGGTGGATGACCAGAATCATTGTGTCGGGATCGTGACTTTGGAAGATATCGCCGGAGAATTGCTCAACGCGGACATCGAAGATTTTAGATAACGTCCGGGCGCCTGTGCCGGGGTGGTGTTGCTCGGATGCCTAGCCCGGCTGGCCATGGGGCGGGGATGCCGCGTTTTTTATCGCGGCTTTTTTAGGGTGCTCATGGGCGGGACGATCATCCTGTTGGGCCGGTTGGTGCCGTCATAAAAAATATCAACGATCGGGATGTTGAAATCTTTTTGCATTTTACGGTAGATCGAGGACGTCACTGACCCCGGACAACAGAGGATGGGGTTAAGGTGGATGACGGCGTCGACCAGTTTATGCTTGACGTAATAAAGCAGACGGCAGACGTTGATTGTCGTTTCTCCGGGGATGAAATGTTTTATCCCGTACGCCCGCATGAGTTCGACGCATTCTTCCACCGGCGGCTCAAACACTTCGTCCAGGAGTCCCTGGAAGATCTCTTCAAAACTTTTTTCGTACATTGTCAGTTTGACCAGGGGCATCCTGTCCGCCCCGCTTTCCCGGACCGCTGCGTCCATGAAATGCGCGCCGGTTTCCAGATAGGAAGGGATGAGGATTTCGCCGCCGAGTTCTTCAATCAGGCTGTAGATGTCCTGGTTTAAAACCGGGTTATACTTCACGTAAAGGTCCCCCAGAAGGCCGACCCGAGGCTTTCTCTCCCCGGCTCCCGCGATGGCTTCAAAGAGCGACCGGATTTCTTTCGCCGCGTTGAGCAGATGTTTGCTGGGGTGCAGGAATTCTTTGATTTTATTTATAAAGAAAGTTTTTTGCTTTTCATCCTCCCGGCCGGACGGCTCCGCCCCGGCCGCGGTTGGGCCGGCGTTTATAAAATGTTTTATATAAAGTTCGCTAAGCTCTCCGCCGAGTTTCTGAACAGGAATTTCCCAAAGCGGCAGTTTTTTATTTAAATAGCCTTTGATGATCGCGATGGAGCGGTCCAGGGCGCGCTGAGTCGCCCCGGGCTCCTGTTCGTAGGGGTGCACGCGGAAATACAGTTTGTAAAGGAGTGACCCTAAAACGCTGGAAGCGCTTATGTCAAAGGAAAGTTCCTGGGGCAGCCCCTGGCCCGTGACCCCCAGCTTGGGGGAGAAGATCCTCAAGTTTTTAATCCCCGCTTTCCGGCAGGCGGCCCAGATCAGGGACGTGTATTGATGGAAATTACAGGCCACGCAGGAGTCGCCCAGATACAAGACGCCTTTCTTGACGTCGAAGCGGCCTTTTTGAAAAAGGTCGATGATCGAACCCACCACGGCGACATTCGGTAAACATTCTCCCCCGGAAACATACTTGTACCCGAGATGAATCATGGCCGGGTCAACCGGCAGGATCTGCGCGGTATACCCGTGCGCGGTAAAGGCGGCGATGAGGATTTCATCCAGGACGGGGCTGAGGTAAGGGAAATAAATGATGTCGTCTTTGGTGATGCGGGGTTCGTAAACGGAAGCCCCCGGCGCCGACCGGCCCGGAATGGGAAGGTTCGGATGGCCCTTCCGGCGGTTAAAATCGTTTAGGAACGCGTCCATCCCGGCCTCGAGCCGGGTTTGATAACCGATATCGCTGCAATGTTCGTCCAGTTGTATGACCAGATACGGTTTGCCGGCGTTTTCCATCATTTCTTTAAAATATGTCACGACGTACGCGTCCGGGCTGCAGTGGAAATTCGTCAGGAACACGGGGTAAATGTTGTCATTCTTCAGGGCTGTCTCTGTGGCGAGGAGGATCTGCTGGCCGTAATACCAGTGCATCCGGTCAAGGTAGCGCGAAGAGAACGGCCCCGGCTCGTTGGGGAGATCGAGCATCGATTGGTGGATCAACTCGTAGCCCAGCGCTTCGAGTTTGGCGGGGATTCCGCTGTTGATCGTGCGGTCAAAGACAACGTAGGGCCGGCCGAGGAGCAGGATCTTGATCCGGTCTTTGCCGGAAGCTAAGCGCCGGGTTCCGGTCTCCCGCCATTGCGCTTTTCGTTTCATGTCAGCGCGGTAAGCGGTGAGGAAAGACTCGACGATGTCTGCTTGTGGAAGCGGGATATGGCCGGCCAAGGATTGAGCGATGTCTTCCGCGACTTTTTCCACGGGCTGGTTATTCAGCTTGATTTTGGGGGAAACCAGGATGTCTTTAATATCCAGGGTCACCAGGTTGTTCACGATCGTGGGCGCGTATTCGGAATAGTAGCAGAAATAGCTGTCCCGGTTTTTCTTAAGGAAATGCTCTTCTTCCGGTAAAGAATCCAGAAGACTCTGGGTGTTGATGAAGGCCGGAAGGAACAGCATGTCGATTTTTTTCCCGGCGAGGGCTTTGACCAGGCCGTGAATGACAAGCATGGGCGAACAGAAATCCGCGCGGGCGATGGCTTTGCCCTGCTCGAGGTGGCCTGCTGCGTTGCGTTCCAGGATAAGATTAAGGCCCAGGTTTTCAAAGAAGTCCACAAAGAGCGCGGCGTATTCTTTCATGTAAAGAGTTAAGGGGATCCCTACTGTTTTCGCGTTTTCGTGCGGACGGGGGAGGGGTTCGAAAATGTTTTGATACTCCTGCTCAAGGCGGGAGAGGGGGTTGGCCCGGCCCGGCCGGCGTTCGTCATAGTCCCGTCCGCATTTCATGCCCCAGGCGACTCGCGCCCCGTTGATGTTAAAGACCGTGAGGGAGCAGTGGTTCGCGCACAAATCGCACAGCTCGCTGTCGGTTTTGAAATCCAGGTCGATGCCCCGGAAGCGGGAATCGGGTGCCCCTGTTTCCATGAGAATCACGGCGGCGCCTAAGGCCCCGGTTAAATGGCAATATTTTGAAACAAGGATCGGTTTGCCGATTTCGTTTTCGAACGCTGCGACAAGCGCCTTGTTCCTCGCCGTCGCGCCCTGAAAGTAAATGGTGTTTCCCAGCAGTGTCCGCCCGGCCACTTTGGAGAGATAGTTGTCCCGCACGCTGAAGAGGACCGACGCGAGGATCTGCGGCTTGCTCCACCCTTCGGCGATATACGTGTTCAGGTCCCGTTCCATATAGACCGTGCAGCGGCTGGATGTGAGCGGCGCTTCCTGTCCCAGGGCCAGGTCGGAGACGGCGGCGAGCGGCACGTCCAGTTTTTTGGCCTGTTCTTCGATGAAAGAGCCTGTCCCCGCCGCGCAGACGTAATTCATGACCGAGCTGGCGACGTAGCCGTTTTTTAAAAGCGTGAATTTGGAGTCCTGCCCGCCGATTTCAATGATCGTGTCCACGTCCGGGTCCAGAAAAGTGGCCCCCCGGGCGTGCGCGGTGATTTCATTCACGGCGAGATCCGCTCCCGTGATTTCCTTGATGATCTGGCGGCCCGACCCGGTGACGGCCGCGCCCCGGATGTTTAAGGTTTTTGAAACGAAAATGCGGGACAGCTCTTTAAAGAGTTTGGCGACCGCGGCGACGGGGTCGCCGGCCGTGGTTGTGTATAACCCGTAAAGCACCGTCTTGTTTTCATCCAGCAGGATGCATTTTGTGCTTGTGGAGCCGACGTCAATGCCGAGAAAGGCGTTGAGCGTTTCTCCGGGCAGGGCCCTGTACAGGATCACTTCCACGCCGTCGTTCGTGTAAGTCTTGTCTTGGCTGAAATCCGGATACCGGGTTAATTTGATCTCGAGTTTTTCCCGGGATGGCCGGTGGACCCGGATATCTGAAAGCCCGTCCAGGAGGGGCTGGTCGGACCCGTTCCCCAAAAGCGCGGCGCCCAGGGCGTTGAATGTCAAAGGGTTCTCTGGCACGATCACCGGCACGCCGAGTTTTTTTTCTATTTCGGAGACGATTTTCCGGTTGCGGCTGACCCCGCCGATTAAAAGCAGCGGCCCGTCTGGTTTCCGGCCGCCTAAAGTGTAGGAGAGGATGCTTCGGACGACCCCTTCGCAGATCCCCGCGGCGATCGCGTCTTTGGAAAACCCTTCTGCTTGGGAGTGAATAATGTCGGATTTGGCGAAGACCGAGCACCGCGTGGCGATGGCCGGGGTTTTTCCTTGAAAGTGAAACGCTTTGTCGGCGAACTCTTCTGTCGAATAACCTAGCCGTTTGGCCTGTTGGTCTAAAAAGCTCCCGGTGCCGGAGGCACAGTCGGAGCTGAAGGAATGTTCGAGGTAATTCCCCTCCGCGTCCAGGAATATGAGTGCGAACGTTTCGCAGCCGATAGCCAGGATATGCCGGCAGCCGGTTTTTAGAAACCGATTGGCGCGGGTGCAGGCGAGGACCGGATCAATAAGGCAGAGGGCGGCTGCGGAGGTGTTCCCCGTGATCCCGAAACTTTCGATAGCCCCGAAGCGCTGCCGGGCGCCCTGGATCAGATCCTGAACCCGGCCCAGAACATCACCCTGGTGTTCGGTCGTTTCGCGCGCAACAACGGTGTCGTTGTCAAGAGCCACATAATGGATGTTTCTTGACCCCAAATCAAAACCGAGTTTCATGTCAGCTCCTTCCGGTGGGCGGGTATGCCTCGGCCGGTTCCTTAAGAGTCTCTTTTGGGCTCCTAAATTCCTTCATGCTAGCATGCTATATTGGCACAGGTTGCGGTGCTTTGAAAGTCTTTTTTAGTGTAAAGTCTGCGGGGCCGCTTGAAAATCTCTGTGCCCCGGGCCGGGACAGGATTCTCCGGGATCCGGTGCCCCTGCGGTTTCCACACCTGGGGAAAGAATTTTTCGTTTGGGAATTCGGCTTTTTTACCGTTGTCCTGTCCGAAAACCGGCTGAAAGCCTTTATGAAATAATGTGTTGAAAAAAAAAAGATTGTTAGGTATACTAGGGAAACTATTTTAGGTCCGAATAACTCTGGAAAAGAAGAGAGGAGAGTTGTTCGAGTAGACCATGAGCCCGGGAAAAATCCGGGCCGATACGGCAGGGCTGTGAAATGTTGAAACAGAGTCCGTTCCGGGAAGCTGTTTTAAGACGATTGTGCAGCGCCAGCCGTGTTGAAAATAACCACAACGTCACTTATGCTCGCTTGATAAAGGGTTCCCTTTATGTTTTCCATGAGTGATCAAAGCACGAGGAGGAAACGATGCCAGATGAAGTGTTGAGAACCCTGTTGGAATGCGGAGTCCATTTCGGACACCAGACCCGCCGGTGGAACCCCAAAATGAAAAGGTTCATTTTCGGGGAAAGAAGCGGAATTTACATCATTGATTTAGAGAAAACTAAAGAGCAGCTTGCTCTTGCCCAGGACTTTGTGCATTCTCTCGCGGCTAAGGGCGGATTTGTACTCTTTGTGGGAACTAAAAAACAGGCTAAAGATGTGCTTAGCCAGATCGCCCAGAACGCGGGAATGCCGTATATTAATAACCGGTGGATGGGCGGCTTGTTGACTAATTTTGAGACGGTTCGCAAGTCTTTGGAGAAGTTGTGTAAGATCGAGAAAATGGAAGAGGACGGGATGATGGAGAATTTGAAGAAGAAGGAAGTTTCCCGCCTTAATAAAGAGAAGGGGAAGTTGCTCAGGGATTTGGGCGGTATCCGTGAGATGCATCAGTTGCCGCAGGCGATTTTTGTCGTGGATTCCAAGCGGGAAGAGATCGCCATCCGGGAAGCCAATCGGCTTCACATCCCGGTTTTGGCGTTGATTGATACAAACAGTGATCCGGATTTTGTCGATTTCCCCATCCCGGGGAATGATGACGCGTTAAAATCAATCCGGTACATCGCCACGATGATCGCTGATTCGATCTTGGCGGGGCGCAAGGAATATGTGGAAGCCCGGGAAGTGCAGAAAAAGATTGATATTACCACTGAGGAACCCCAGGAAGCGCCGGTTATCAGTGAAACACCTCAGCCTGCTTCTGGGGATATTTTGGAAATCGTTGAAGAAGAGGATGAGGAAGAAGAGATCGCATGATCGGTGGTTGGTTTTCAGTTGAAGAAATAGTGTTTTGTGTGAAAGGAGATTGAGATCATGGGGGCTTCATTAGAAGATATCCGAGAATTAAGAGAAATGACATCTTGCGGAGTGATTGATTGTAAAAAAGCTCTTGAAGAAGCCAAGGGAGATATGAAGAAAGCCCAGGAACTTCTGCAGAAGCGCGGGCTTGAAATTGCGGCCAAAAAAAGCAGCCGGGCCGCCTTAAATGGCCGGTTAGAAGCGTATGTCCATATGGGCAATAAGATTGCCGTCTTGGTCCAGGTTAACTGTGAAACGGATTTTGTGGCCAAGAATTCGGATTTCTGCCAATTTGCCAAGGACCTCGCGATGCATATCGCCGCGATGGGCCCGGCTTATATCAGCGAGCAGGATATCCCGAAAGAGGTTTTAGCGGAGGCAAAAGATCCGAAGGCCTTTGTGAAGGAGAGGTGTTTGTTAAGCCAGCCTTTTGTCAAGGATCAGAGCAAGACGATCCAGGATTGCCTGTCGGCGCTGGTCGCGAAGATCGGAGAAAATATTGTCATTGGTCGGTTTACCCGTTATGAGGTCGGC
>ENA-UOWO01002252-UOWO01002252.1-activated-sludge-metagenome-genome-assembly--contig:-NODE-2252-length-24200-cov-10.550839_pt1 | contig 24200 bp, 16 predicted proteins | sample MGYA00238148_ERZ761564 | MGnify/ENA primary metagenome ERZ761564 (study PRJEB28885, sample SAMN05720194) | activated sludge metagenome | isolation source: Anaerobic digester | place: USA... | reverse complement strand
GCATTCTCCAGGGTATTTTCATACGATGGTGGTTCAATGTCTACTGCATCGATTGCTACAGCGCCCAGTTTAGCGGCCAAAATGGCCAAAATTCCGGTACCACATCCAAAATCGAACACGCGCTTTTCCCTAAAATCCAGGTCAGCCATCAATTGCATGACCATGTGGGTGGTTTCGTGGTGCCCCGTGCCAAAAGCCATTTTGGGGTTGATGATGATCTCGTGCTGTACCCCTTCCATGGGCGCATGGAAGTCTGCCCTTACCCCACAAAAATCGCCTACGGTGATGGGCTGGAAGTTGGACTCCCAGATGACGTTCCAGTTTTGGTACGGAATTTCCTGCACCGAAAAACCCACCCCCAATGGTTCGACAATTTCTTGAACCTCAGCACTCAAAGCAGCAACATCAGCGGGCATTGGAACAAAAGCCATTAAGTTCTCACTCCCTTCTTCAAAGGTATCAAACGGTAGGTCACCCAATAAGGCGACCAATATCTCTTGTAGATCCGGGGCAGCAGGGAAAGTATATTGCAAATAATTCATGGTAAAAATTTAGACGGGCGTAAAGGGCATGTTTATGCCTCTTGCTGGCGAAATTTGATGGTGGATGGTGCTACTCCAAAGTTTTTGTCTTTGAGCAAATCAGGGGCTTCATTTTGCAAGCCAATTTTGATCATGGCCAAATGGTGAACCGCATGATCGTGTACAAACATGAGTTCACGGCCTACCGAGGAAGGGTATTCGGGACGACCTACGTCACTTTGTGTTGAAAAATCGGCCCGAACGCTCAGCGGCATCTGCTCATCCAGGGTCAACAAATCATCCAATTCGCGGTTTAAAGCCGCCATGGCAAAACGGGGGTCTTGCTCGATCTGTAGGTCTCTTTCCCTCCTGGCATAATCCACCACGTTTTCTTGCGCACCATACACCAAACAACGAAAAAAATCGTAAATGTGCCGAAAATGTTGCCCGATGGATGAGCCGTTGTAAATGCCCAAAGGCATGGAGTAGAGATTGCTCTCAATGTCGATCAGAATGTCATTAATTTGCATGACAATGTTGCTGATGCCTTCTTTACCGTTCATTTTTTTAAGTTGAAATGTTGAAAAGTTGAAGGGTTGAAGAGTTGGGTAACACTATATTTGAGCGTTCATCTGGAAGCATTTTCAAGATTGAAATTCAATTCTTGCCCGACCAAACTTTTCAACTTTTCAACTACAAACTTTTCAACTTAAACCATATATTTCTCCTCTAGCCGATTTTAGCGTATTGATCAACAACGCTACCACAGTTAATTGACCTACACCACCGGGTACCGGGGTAATCCAGGACGCCAGGGGCGCCACTGCGGCGTAGTCTACATCACCTACGAGTTTGTATCCTGTTTTGGATGCAGGGTCTTCCACCCGGTTGATGCCGACATCGATGACCACGGCTCCTTTTTTGACCATGTCACCCTTGACGAACTCAGGCACCCCAATCGCAGCGATCAAAATATCCGCTTGCCGGGTATGTGCTGCCAGATCCTCCGTCCGACTGTGGCATACCGTAACAGTGGCATCGCCGGGGTAACCTTTGCGGGAAAGTAAAACACTGATCGGTGTTCCCACAATGTTGCTGCGCCCGAGTACCACCACCTCTTTACCTGCAGTAGGAATCTCATACCGCCGCAGAATTTCCAAAATCCCCATCGGTGTTGCGGGCAAATAGCAGGGCAAACCTTGAGCCATACGTCCGAAATTCACCGGATGAAAGCCATCCACGTCCTTTTTGGGTTCAATCGCTAAAGTGATCTTGTGTTCGTCAATGTGCCTGGGCAAGGGCAATTGTACGATGAAACCGTCAACTGAAATGTCGTGGTTGAGCTGTTCCACGATTTCGAGGAGTTCTTGTTCCGAAATGTCTGCCGGGCGATGAATGAGGGTAGACTGAAAGCCTACTTCTTCACAGGAGCGTACTTTATTGCGGACGTAGGCTTGGCTGGCGGGGTTTTCACCGACCAGGACCGCCACCAAATGGGGCAGTTTACCACCTTGCTCTTTGATTTTGTCAACTTCTGTGCGCAGTTCTGCCTTGATTGTTTGGGCCAGTTGTTTCCCATCTAAAATTGCCATCGTGTATGTTCTTTACGGCTCAAAAGTACAAGAGTTCTCTGCAATAACCAATAAAGTAAACTCAATAAGCTTTTAGCAATTTATCGCGTAGGGTTTCCTTTAGTGCCTCTGGCACAAAGGCATGTGCAATCGCCTCCAGATTGCACTTCAAAAAATGTTCCTGTTTCCACTTAAAAACTTGCTCCAGGGTTTGGTATTCACTACTCAAAGTAACGTTCGAGATGGCTCGGGCATCGGTATTGACACTCATAGATACACCGCTGTGGTAAATTTCGTCGATGCGGTGGTCTTGAATGCGGGCATAAATATCGGTCTGTACATTGCTGGTGGGGCATACTTCCAAATGGATCTGGTTTTTTTTCAAAAATTCTATTAATTCTGCGTCTTCAATGCTGCGTACGCCGTGGCCAATGCGCGAGGGGTGAAAGTATTGCAAGGTTTCCCAAACGCTTTCCGCACCTTTGGCTTCACCGGCATGGGCAGTGCAGCGCAATTGGTGGGCTTGTGCAAACTCGAAAGACCGGATGTGCTGGTTGATGGGAAAGCCCGCTTCATCAGCAGCAATATCGAATCCAACAATGTAAGTGCCCTGAAAACCTTTGACCAGTTGCACCGTTTCCATACTCTGTGCTTCATTGTAATGGCGAAGGGTGCAAAGGATCACGCGCACTTCTACTCCACTTTGGGCAATCCCTTCCTCTACTGCATCATTTACCGCCTGAACAACTTCCTCTGGACTCAATCCAAGACGGGTATGCTCCAGGGGGGCAAAGCGTATTTCTGCATAAATGACCCCATCTCTTTTCAATTGATCAAACAAATCAAGCGTCACCAGGCGCAGTTGTTCTGCGGTTTGCATCAAAGCAATGGCGTGTTGGGCCCGCGTGATAAAATCGGCCAAATCGTAACATTTTACGGGGCCAACGAAAGAACTTTTATAAGTTTCATAAGTGATAGTTGGGTCAAGTTTTTGCACCACCTCGTAACTCAAAGAGCAATCCAGGTGTAGGTGCAGTTCTACTTTGGGCAGTCTGCTATAATCCATTGCTTTGCTTTTCTCCGTTAAATTTAATCCTTTTCTTTACATTTGTGCACCCGGTATTTGCGTTATCTTGATTCAGGTTTTTGCCTCAGTATAAAAGAGGCAAGAGCACTCTCGTAATTCCGAAAACCAATGTTTCTATGGTGAAAATGATACGCATCCTGGTGTTTTTGCCGATGCTGTGCTTTTCAACAGCTACTTTTGCGCAATTCATCCCCCTCGCAGACACCACATTAAGTGCTTGTGGCGGCTTCCTTACCGATTCTGGAGAGCGCAATTTCAATTACCGCGCAAACGAAAATCTGGTCATGACCATTTGTCCGGACCCCACTGTGGGTTCGCGGATCCGGCTCAATTTTCCAGCCATCAATTTGGGCAGGGGTGATCGACTTTGTTTTTACGATGGCAAAGACACCCTCGCGCCACTGCTGTTGTGCATCGACTTTTCACTGGGTAATCGCCCTTTTTCGGTACAATCTTCAGCAAACAATCCTGATAGTTGCCTGACCATTGCTTTCCGCTCGGATGCGCAAGAAGAAGCTGCGGGTTGGGTCGCCAACATTGAATGTATCCAGGAATGTCAGAATTTTACTACTGCTGTATTGTTTTCCGACCCTGCAGCACTACCCCAGGATACCAATACGATCAATCTGTGTCCGGGAGGCGACCTGTTTTTAAGGGCCCGAGGGCTTTACACCCAAAACAACAACCTGTACGCCCAGGCGGACAGCACGACCAACTTTTCCTGGGATTTTGGTGATGGCGTAGTGCGTACTGGACGAACTGTTGAACACAATTATCCTCAACCAGGCGGTTATACCATCAAACTCAGTGCGATCGACGCTAGGGGCTGTCGCAGTACCAATGTGGCGGAGAAAAAAATCCGCGTTGCCCCATCACCGCGTTTTAGTACCGATGCCTCCTTGTTGCCAGAGATTTGTGCTGGAGACACTTTGCTCCTGGTGGCGGGGCCCTCCAACGCGCCAAGCGCTACGGTGAAAGTTACCCCTCAAACTGCCAGCTTTCAAACCGATTTCATCAAGGGCGAAAACCAGTTTATTCCCGACAATGATGGGCGAAAATTGGAATCAAGCCTGGCAATAGATGGATTTTTTGTAGGCCAAAACCTGACCGAAGTAGACAACCTCACGGGCATCTGTATCAACATCGAGCACTCCCAAATGCGCGATTTGAATATTGTTCTGCGCTGCCCCAATGGCAGTAGTGCCGTGCTACAGAATTTTAATGGCCCGGGTGGAAATCTGGTGGAATTGGGACAAGCCAATCTCAACGACGATGCTGCCCCCCGCCCCGGTCGAGGCTATGAATATTGCTGGAAAACGCCCGTCTCCAACAACAACTGGAGCGACTATGTGGATTCCTTTAACCTCGATAGTTTGCCCATCGGTGAGTATCGGCCCTTTCAGTCGCTCAGCCAACTCGTGGGTTGTCCACTCAATGGGGAATGGGTATTGGAGATTGAAGATTTGAACAGCACTGAAAATGGTTTTATTTTTTCCTGGAGCTTGCAATTTGATCCCGTCGTTTTCCCCAGAGTCGAAACGTTCAACCCAGGGATTGCCGATCTCATTTGGCGTTTCCATCCAAGCATCCTGTTTCAGGATGACAACAGCATCTCTGTTTCCCCTTCCGAAGGTGGATTTGCTTCCTATCGGCTGATTGTGCAAGATTCATTTCAATGCAATTTTGATACCACCATTACCCTGCGGGTTAAACCCCAAAATGATTCAACCTGTGGCACTTGTTTGTTGACTTTTGACAAACTCGCCGATACCACCCTCTGTCAGGGCGACAGCTTACAATTGTCTTTTTTGCCCAATGAGCGCTTGAATCAGGTGCTTGGCTTCACTTCGTTTCCCCAATATCGGTTCAATTTTGTGCAACACCCTCCTGGTACACCTTATGAATCGATCATTCCGGTGAGCAATATCGCCCAGCGCGTGTTAACCGATCCGCGCAATCAAATTGAATCGGTTTGTATCGACCTGAATTCGGATTGGAACTCAGATCTGGATATCTTTCTGCGAGCCCCCAGTGGTGAACTACTGGAACTGAGTACGGGAAATGGAGGCTCAGATGACAATTTTATATCCACCTGTTTTACCGCGCGGGCAAGTGACCCGATCAACGCAGGTATGGCACCTTTCACCGGAGATTGGTTGCCGGAGGGCAGCTGGAACGACTTGCAGGGGGCCCGCATCGAAGGAGATTGGGCCTTACTCATCACCGATGCATTTGGGACTTTACCCCAAGAAATCAATGAATTGCTGAGTTGGTCCATTCGTTTTCGCTCGGTCGATACCCTCACCTACGAGTGGTCACCAGCGGTAGGCCTTTCTTGTACAGATTGTCCAAACCCTGTAGCACTGGTACCCAGCAATACCCGCATCAACGTGAAAGCGCAAAGCAGCTACGGCTGTACTTTTGAGGATGATTTTTTGGTGCTGGTTCGGGATACTTTTGCCGCACCGCAGGTAAGTTGTGCCCAAATCACGGCCCGCAGCATTCGTTTTAGCTGGCCGGCGACCAATGCCCGCCAATACAGCATCCGTTTTGCCATCAATGGACGTGATTCACTCTTGCCCATTCCGATTAGTGATACTTTTTATACTGTACGAAACCTCATGCCCAATGATGAAGTACGCATCCAGGTACAAGCCTTCAGCAGCGATAGCCTCAATTTTTGTCGCTCTGGCATCGGCGCTGCTTCATGTAGCATCGTGCCTTGTTCCTTATCGCTAAATTTGCTGAGTACCAAAAATATTTCTTGCACCGCCGCCAGTGACGGGGCCTTTGATTTTGACATCAGCGGAGGAATTGGTACGATTGATTATGAACTCCGAGGCCCGATTGGCTTGATTCAACCTTTTCGGAGCAATGGGTTGGATTTTGGCACCTATCAATTGATTGCACTGGATGAGGCACTTTGCCGCGACACGCTGGACTTCAACATCGGCCAGAATGATTCACTCATCCTGACCTTGACCCTCGATCGCGCGTTACGCTGTGCTGGCGACCGCAATGCCATCATCTCTTCGAGCATTGCCGGAGGAAGTGGCCCCTTTCGATACACTTGGAACAATGGCCTTCCCTCTTCTGGTCTGAGCAATATTGGTGCGGGTACTTACGCCCTTTCGATATCCGATGTCAACGGTTGCCGAGGCACGCAACGCATCACGATTTCCGAACCCGATTCGATTGTATTGGCCATGATTCCGCTCGATATCAGTTGCTTCGGAGCCAGTGATGGGCGTTTGACCGCCATGTCATTTGGTGGTACGGGCAATTTGAACTATCGTTGGTCCAATGGCGCCGTCACCAATAATTTGACCAACTTAAGGGCCAATAACTATTGTGTTACCGTTACCGACGCGAACGGTTGTGTGGTTTCTGATTGTCGGGACATCAAATCTCCTGCCCAAATAAAGCTCGACTCTACCAGGATCAGGCAACCCTCTTGTGCCAACCGCAGTGATGGTCAAGCAACCGTTTTTGTCTCCGGTGGTACGGGTGTCTTATCCTATCAATGGAATGACCCACAAGGGCAAATCAACCGCAGTGCAAACTCGCTGGCGGCTGGGCAATACGAAGTCATGGTCAGTGATTCCAACAATTGCAGCACTACCCAAAGCATCACTTTAGTTGCGCCAACTGCGCTCAGTTTGCAAATCAATGCCCGCTCCATCAAGTGTAAAGGAGGCAATGATGGACAAGCCTCCATCAGCGTCAGCGGAGGTACCCTACCCTACCGCTATACCTGGGAAACTGTGAACAATAACGACACCTTGGCCACCATGCTCAGTGCAGGCTCATATGGCATTACGGTTACGGATTTGAACAATTGTACGGTAGAAGGCCGTGCCCTCATCACCGAACCAGCCAATGGCCTTACCTTGAGCCTTGAACAAACGCGCCAGGGCTGTTATGGATTAAAACAAAACATGGCGCGTGCACTGCCAGTCGGTGGCTCGGGCAGCCCGTATACCTATCTTTGGAGCAATGGGCAAACCAGCCAGGTACTGAGTGGACTTGACTCGCTCAACTACTCGCTGACAGTAACCGATGCCACGGGCTGTACGCAGGCGGGTTTGATCAAACTCCAGGACCTCCCCGCCATGGAGCCAAATACCATCATTTCTCAGCCTTCTTGTTTTGGTGGCTCCAATGGGGCCATCGGCATCAACCTGATTGTGGGACGCCCCAATGCCGATTTGGATCAATACCGTTTCCGCTGGAGCAACGGAGAAACTGGCCAAATCATCCGTGGTTTGCGGGGTGAAGAGACGTATTCCGTGACCATTACCGACCCGCAAGGTTGTACCGCTACAAGCACCCGCACCGTACGCCAACCGCGTGCCATTACCTTCGACATAGCCGGAGATACCTTGAGTTGCAGTGGAGGAAATACCGCTAGTGCGACCGTGCGCAACATCGTTGCCGACACCCGCAATTTTACGTTCAAATGGGACAGCCGAGCCCGGAACCAAACCACCCAAAGTGCCACCGCCCTTGCCGCAGGGATTTATACCGTGACCGTCACCGATGATTTTGGCTGTTTTGGCATTGGGGCTGTACAAATTCGCGAACCGAGCCCGGTGCAGGTTTTGGTCCAAGCTTTTGGTCCGGTTTGTTTTGGTGACACCTCTGGGCGGGCAGCCATCAGCCCTTCAGGTGGTACCCCAGGTTACCGCTACAACTGGAGCAATGGTGCGACCACGGCATTCATTGGCAATGTACCCGGGGGACTTTACCGGGTAACAGTCAGCGACGCAAAAGGCTGTTCCAGTGTGAGTAACGTGAACATTCCAATACCCAATCCAATCAACATTAATCTAAAAACCCAGGACCCCACTTGCAATGGCGACTTGGACGGTTCAATAACTACTGCGCCATCTGGAGGCAAAACGCCTTATTCATTGAGCATCAACAAGGGCAATTATCGCCCCACGCTTAGCGCCATTGGATTAAAAGCAGGCAAATATGAGGTAACCATTAAAGACGCCAACGGTTGTATCACTTTTGAACAAGCAGTGATCAATGAAAAGCCAGCGCTTTTGATTAATCTGGATCAAAGCAACTACACCATTCAGTTGGGTGATACCATTCAACTCAACGCAGAAGTCATCAACAACCAGGGAAACGTTAGCTACACCTGGGAAGAGCCCGATGCAGGCACCTTGAGTTGTCTCGATTGTCCTACGCCAACTGTACGTACCCAAAACGGCATCGACTACGCGCTGCTGGCCGTTGATGAAAAGGGCTGCGAGGCAAGCGCCAAAGTGAGGGTTTTTGTACGCAAAGAACGTATCGTGCTAGTGCCTACCGGGTTCTCGCCCAATGGCGACCAAAATAACGATTTACTGCTGGTTCACGGCCAGAACGGGGTCAAAATAAAAAGTTTCAAAGTATACGATCGCTGGGGAGAAGAAGTGTATTCGCGGGAAAACTTTGACGTGAATGACACCACCACAGGTTGGGATGGCAGTTACCGCGACCAGGTACTCAATCCCGGGATATATCTTTGGTTCCTGGAGGCCGTGTATCCCGACGGGTACAGTGAAATCAAACGTGGACAAACGACCTTACTGCGCTAATGAATGAAGCAACTACAGCCCTGCTGACTACTCAATATTGTCCCCCAGTTCAATATTTCGCCAAGTTTTTGCAGTACGACACGATCTGGATTGAGCACCGGGAAAACTACCAAAAAGGCAGTTACCGCAACCGTTGTCACATCGCTGCGGCCAATGGTTTGTTGCGTTTATCGGTTCCTTTGGTCAAAGGAAAAAACCACCAAACGCCCATCTGGGAAGTACGCATAGATTACAAAACCAAGTGGCAAGCCAAGCAGTGGGAAGCCATTGCGTATGCCTACGGCAGTGCGCCTTATTTTGAAGAATATGCCGCTTTTCTCTCGCCGCATTTGGGGGGAGAAAAGCGCTATGAATTCTTGTGTGAATACAATGCAGCCTTGCTCAAGATTTTCCTCAAGCTCCTGAACTTGCGCAAAGAGGTCCTCTATACCGAATCTTACTATTTTGACCCACCTCCCGGCGTGATTGACCTGCGGAGCAGCATCTCCCCTAAGGTTGAAATGAGCATCGATCCAGATTTTCAGCCCAGTCCTTACTTACAGGTTTTTGGACATAAGTATACATTCCAACCAAATTTGAGTATCTTGGATTTGCTTTTTTGCACGGGCCCGCAGGCGCTGTTTGTGTTAAAAGAAAGCATACGCTCTTCCCGATAATCACGCGAGCAAACCCAAGCTTATGCACCAAAGTAGTATTCAAACCGAAGTGGATGCCAGTTACCTCTATCAAAAACTGGCTGAAAATGAATCAGACCAGGCCATCGCCTCCGTTTTTGCCAAAATGAGTGAAATAGAAAAAGGTCATGCGATTGCTTTTTTAAAAACCTTAAACCTCGAAGCGAAGGATATGCCCGCGCCTTCACGCAGAGCGAAAATACTCAACACCATTGGGCGATACTTTGGGTACGACTACGTTTTGGGCGTTTTAATGGATACGGAAAAAAGCATCTCCAATGCCCTACTGCTTGCCAAGAAAAAAAATAACATTCCGATCCAAGGCACCGAAAGCAATCATGTCAAAATCCTGCGCAACATTTTGGATTCTGAGGCCAAAGTGGGAAGCAAAGCCATCACCAAGTTTGAAAGTCGCCACCGCTCGGTGGGAGGTAATGCCTTGCGGGCAGCGGTGCTGGGCGGCAACGACGGTTTGGTGTCCAACTTCAGCCTGGTGATGGGGGTAGCGGGGGCCAGCGATGGTCAAAGTGGTGTGTTGGTGGCCGGTTTGGCGGGTTTGTTGGCTGGTGCACTATCCATGGCTTTAGGCGAATGGATTTCAGTAAAAAGCTCACAAGAGTTGTACGAAAACCAGATGCAACTCGAAATGGATGAATTGGAAAACAACCCCGAGGGAGAAATGCAAGAACTGTCTTTGATTTACCAAGCCAAAGGCATTGAAAAGGAGCAGGCTGAAAAAATGGCCGCAGAAGCCATGAAAGACACCAATGTAGCCCACCAAATCTTGGTCGAGGAAGAATTAGGCATCAATCCGGAAGAACTAAAAGGCTCGGCCATGGAAGCAGCGCTGTATTCTTTTGTATTGTTCGGCATCGGCGCAGTTATTCCAGTCATTCCCTTCTTTTTCACCAATGGGTTCAAAGCCATTTTGTACAGCGCACTACTGAGTGCCATTGGTTTGTTCGGCATCGGCTCGGCGATTACGCTGTTTACGGGCAAAAGTGTCTGGTTTTCAGGAATGCGCCAGGTGATTTTTGGGCTATTGGCCGCAGCGATTACCTTTGGCATCGGCAAAATCATTGGGGTTTCTTTGGAATGATCAGGGATTAATTGCCGAGCATGTGCCGCTTGCGGTATTCTAATGGCGATATCCCAGTATGGTTTTTAAAGGTAGTATTGAATGTTGTTTTGGAATTGAAGCCCGCTTCAAACCCAATGGCCAGGATGTTGAGGTGACTCAAACGTTCTTCGAGAAGCAACCTTTTACTTTCCTCGATGCGGTAAGCATTGATGAGTTGATAAAAGTTGCGTTCAAAACCCCGGTTGATGAGACTGGATAATTCGTGGGTGCTACAATTCATCATTTGGGCTAACTTGGGTAAACTCAATTCTGGATCCAAGTAAGGCTTTTTTTCTTCCAGCAAAAGACGCAATTGCTCCTTTTGTTGAAATTCAATTTCTGTTTCGGGTTTTACCTCATGGCTTTTATCTTGAATAATTTCTGCAATGGCCTCCAAATCTTTTTGGGCGTAAGGGAAAATTTCTTTTTGTTTGGTTGCATAAAAACCAAGATAATAACAACAAATCAGATAGCCCCATCCCGATTGCTGCATCACAGTTTGATCCAAGAATACCACCTCCGCTATCCACAACAGCAGCATTAGGGAAATGCCAATCCAGAAAAACTTCAACCAGTTCAAATCAGTTTTGGCGCTATTGGAGGATATTTTACGCAATTGCTTTTGATGCCTGAGGATTTTGCGCAAGCTAAAAATTAAATAAGTCGAACATTGCATAAACAGGATGCTATAGAATATAATTTCAACCGTCCCCAATTTGATTTGTAGCGCTTCATCAGACTTTATCAATTCTATTAATTCATCTCTATTTAACAAATGAATAGGAAGACTCAAGAGCAGCAAAAGGAAGGTTGGGATAAAATGCAAAATTGTTCTACGAGAAATGCGCTGTTCGGGCAGGGTAAAATGAAAAACTGAAAAGTAAAGTATGGGCGATACCGCAAAAATAGACAAATCCAACAAGTTAAATAAATGTGGATGCTGAAGATAAAAACCACTTTCCCCCAAGGCATCATCTAGTTGCAAAAAGCCGACAAAAAGTAAAAAAAGCGCCATCCAGCGGTTGGCCAAGGTGTTATCATTGTAGCTTTTTAGCCACAAAATATACCCCAAATACATAAAACTTGCCGCGCTAAAAGTATTGATAAGCATGTTCGATTCTTGAACTAAATTCACCATAAAAATAGTGGATTTAGTTCAAGAATTGAATCATGCTCATTACCAAAGGAATTATTTGAGCAATGCCAACAAGTCATCGTTCAAAGCTAGCCTTGCTTCAGCTTCTTCTTTATTTCCACCATTGTAACTGTTGTAACAAACGACCAAAACCAGTTTTTTACTTTTGTCTACAATCAGGGAAGTGTTAAAACCACCCGTGCCTCCGTCGTGCAACAGAACAGGCTCAGCTGCGTCTTTAAATGTAAGACTGACCCAGCCCAAGCACATTTCAGCTGTCTCTCCCAAGTTCTTGGAATCTTTAAAGGTGGGGATTTGGCAAGTGCGCATGGCCTGTCCCAAGGCACTGTTGGGTGGATTGATCACCATCGCACCATATTTGAGCAAATCTGCGGTAGTAGACCGCAATATCCCTGCACCGTCCAGCGCTCCCAGGCTTTCCCAATAATCTACTGTTCTTTCTCCTTTGTGCCCTTTGGACAGACGCATTTTTTCAGTGCTGCTTAATACGGCTTTGGTTTCATACAATCCCAACGGGACACATACTTTTTCCTCCACGTAGGTTCCGTAGCTCTTTTTGTTTTCTCGGGCCAAGATAGTCCCCAGCAATCCCATTGCCGTATTGGAGTATTCGTATACCGTACCTGGAGTTGCATTTAGTTTGCCTTTTTCGAGGTATTCAAACAACTTAGCCTCGCTGTAATTGGCCAATGCTTTTGCGGGGTTGATCAACAAACTCAAATTACTGGGGAAATAGGCTATCCCCGACGAATGGTTCAACAAGTGTTTGAAAGTCACTTCTACACCTCCTTTGCTTAATGTCGGGATGACCGAAGGCAGAAAAGGTCGAATGGGGCTATCTACGCTCAAACCTTTTTCACCCAGCCATTGCACCGTGGCCGTTGCCGTAAAAGTTTTGGTGATGGAGCCAATTTCGTAAAATGTATGGGCGTCAGGAACCCGGCCACTGCCTTTTTCCATTTCGCCATAACCATATATATGGCTCTCTCCATTTTTCCAGACCCCCAGGGTAAAACCCACTGTATTCAGTTGGCGGCGGTGCTTTAGAACGAGCGCGTCAATGGCTTTGTCCAGTTGACTCTCCAGCGGATTGTTGCTCAACTCAGCGGGAGCAATAAGGTCTTTAGAACAGCCCAGGAAAAGCCCGGCTGTAATCAGGGCAATTAAAAATGCATTTTTCATGTCGGATATTTTCCCACAAAAAAAGCTGCAATCAAGCGCCTGAGTGTTCGAAATGATCCATTCGAACGTTAAGGAAATCACAAATAGTTCAATCCTTACTTTAACACATAGGGAATCAAAGATGCTTTGTTTGCTTGATAGGTGTCTTTTTTTCCATTGACGTTGATGACCCACAGTGGTTTTTCGCGAAATTTAAATACGGCCATTCCGATCAAACCTCCCACAGCTCCAGCCCTAAACAATTGTTCGGTTGAAGTCTCCGTGCTCCTTTGATTCAAAGCTTTATTCATCGCGACTGTAATCCCCCCTCCGATAAATGCACCGAGCAAAACCCTACCCACAAGATTAGCCTTTCCCCGTACTTCAATTTTTTTAATGTCTACTATATTGAGGTTAACGGGATGAGGATTATTAGCATTTTGGGGATTTTTGAACAACACGATCATGCTGTCCTGTAAAGCGCCTAGTTTTCCGATTTGATCCCATTTTTGCTTTTTTATGTGCTCGATTTTTACCCAAGGCATTTTTACAAGCTTGGCTGAGGTATCGAGCATTGCCGAGCAAGCCCCATAGCAGGACAGGAAGAAGAATGACCAGCTTTTTCATGGCACTACTTTTCCTGTATAATGCAACAAAAAAGCCAGCAAAAAACTGATCTTCATCAGGGCTAAGCAGGTAGTTTTCTCAGCTACTTCTCAAACTCAATCGTATACTCCGAGCGGTATTCTCCCTTGTCCGAATACTTAAAAAAGAGCCGTGCTTTTTTGCCCAACTTCAAACAAGTACGCTTGTTGGCAATGTCTTCGGGCGTGTTCATCGGTTGAAGGGACGGATACCAGAGGATATGGCCCGGCTTTTTGACCAGCAGCTTGGGTTTACTCCATTGCTGAGCATTGTCGCCCTTACCTAAATCCTGGTTTTGATTGAAAGAAATATACAACTCATCACCCTCCCAGGAAGGCCCTTCAACTTTGCCCATGAGCATCACCCAACAATTGAGGTAGGTATTCCAGCTTACCGATGGGCCCCAGTGAAACCCTCCGGTCGGCGAAGATGCTGGTCCACCACCCGTATCGCGGGGAATCTGTAAAGAAGCGATTGGTGAACCGATGCCATTGTACGGCCGGATAAAATTCTTTCCGTCCCAACGTTTGGCCTTGCCTTGTGGATTGTCCAGGTCACTCAGGCGGATGCGGGCAACGCTGATGCACTGTCCGCTCCATTCTTTCGCGGGGTCATAGCTCAACGAATCGTATTCCCCAGGGTAGCCGTATTCCCCATAAAACAAGTACAGGTGATCCCCGCTGGCCACTGCAGAGGGGTCCCCTACTCCACCAGCAAAGGTGTTGGAGGTATTGTGTGGCTTCAGGATCATGCGGGCGTTGAGGTCTTCTAGGAAAAGTCCCCGATTGTCCCAGCTGCGGCCACCATCGCTGGATTTCATGATGCCAATTCGACATACTGCTGCGGGCGAAGTGGGGCCAGTCAAACCTCTTGGCCATTTGTTGCTATTTTGGTAACCCTCCCCAGTGCTGGCGTCATAAGGCAAGGTTTGGGGGTAATTTTCGTTGTGGTACACTGCGTAGAGGGTACGTCCACTGGGGTCTTTGGCATCCTGGTATACCGTTTCAAACCAAACGGCGCCGTGCAGTCCGGGGGTTCCAATCGGCACATTTTTGGGCATCCGTGGCTCGGTAAAGGCTTCTTTTTTGCTGCTGAATGCCTCATCGGCGTTTCGTCCATTGGCAAACTTCAAGTCGCGGGCGTCTCCCCAGAGTGGATCTTCACCGTATTTACCCGGAAAAATGCGGAAAGTATCGCCGATCCAGGCCTCGGCCATGTTGCAATCGACAAAGGAATTGAAATAGAATTTTTCACTGGCCGTAAGTTTGAACTTTGGAGCATGAACCTTTTTTTCCGTAGATTGAGGTTGACAGCCAAAGATGAAGCCGAATAAGGTCAAGACCAAAATGGCTTGGAAATAACTTTTGTTCTTGTACATGTTGTAATGGATCTGATTGGGAAAAAGTGCTGATACAATATTAATCGACATTTTCAACTTGATCTTTTGAATTTCAACTTCCTTATTTTTTCGTTACAATGCGCTGCATTGCGCCTCAAAAATAAGTCGCTGAAATCCAAAATCTCGGCGTTGAATTCTGTCTTTCAATAATGTCCCAGCACTTAAAACTAAGAAAAAACAGCATTTTTCTTGCTTTCTTTGTTGACAAACTCAATTAAATATGACCCAAAAACACCTTTTCCTACCAATTCTACTCCTTTGCCTGGGCATTCAGCACCTTACCTTTGGCCAAAATCCCGGCAATTACATCCATGCAAGCGGAACCAGCATCGCTACCCGCATCAAATTGCCCAAAAATTATGAACGTATTCCAGCGGCGGAAGGCACTTTCGGGGCTTACCTGCGCAAATTGCCCCTCAAACCCGATCAAAGTGGGGTGAATCTTTACGATGGCCGAGCCAAATCGGCCAATGTGCATGTCGCCGTGCTGAGTATCGATGTAGGTACCCGTGACCTACAGCAGTGCGCCGATGCGGTCATGCGTTTGCGCGCCGAATACCTGTTCAGTCAGGGGCGTTTTCAGGACATTCACTTCAATTTCACCAATGGTTTTCGCTGTGATTACAGCAAGTGGCGGGAGGGTTACCGCATGAAGGTGGTCGGCAATAAAACCTCCTGGTACAAAAAAGAAGCGGCTTCAGCGGGATATCGCTCTTTTCGCAGTTACCTGGATTTGGTGTATACTTATGCGGGAACCCTTTCTTTGGAAAAAGAACTCAAACCCGTCAAATTTGCTGAAATGGCACTCGGTGATGTGCTCATTCGGGGTGGCAGCCCTGGTCACGCGGTCATCGTGGTGGATATGGCTCAAAACAAGTCTACTGGCGATAAAATTTACCTCTTGGCCCAAAGTTACATGCCCGCGCAAGACGTGCATATTTTACAGAATCCCAACGACAGCAAGTTAAGCCCTTGGTACAGCGTCAATACCCCTGGGGATGAGGTGATTACTCCGGAATGGGATTTCACAAAGCTCCAACTGAGGCGCTTTTGAAGCAAGAATACTGCGGGAATTTGTAGTTTGTGCCGCAAATACGGTTAGCAATGAAAAAAATATGGGTCACCTATGGGGTTGCAATTGGACTCCTGTTTATTGCGTCATGGTGGATATTGCAACAAGGTAGACTACTCGAAACAGATGCTGATCTGCTGAACGGTTTGTCGAATTCAGCACAATCCATTTGGCAACCCATCATCGAAGGATTTTCCCATCCTTTGAGTATATTTTTATTGCAAATTTTGATCATCATTGCCCTGGCACGTTTGCTGGGTTGGGTGGTCGGGAAAATGGGGCAACCGACCGTGGTAGGAGAAATTATAGCGGGTATTCTCTTGGGCCCCTCGCTCTTGGGGTGGATCGCTCCTGATTTTTTTGGTTTTCTATTTGCGCCCGCTTCACTTGGCAACCTCCACTTGATCAGTCAGTTGGGCTTAATCTTGTTCATGTTTACGGTAGGCATGGAATTGGACCTGCGCATTTTGCGTACTTCCGCTCTAAATGTCCTGGTCATCAGCCAATCCAGCATCATTGTTCCCTATTTTCTGGGCATTTTGTTGGCTTGGTATCTTTACTTAGACTATGCTCCTGAGGGGGTGAGTTTTTTGGCTTTCTCTTTGTTCATTGGTATTGCCATGAGCATTACCGCCTTTCCAGTGTTGGCACGAATCATTCAGGAACGTGGTTTATCCAAAACTGCACTAGGAAGTTTGACCCTTGCCGCAGCTGCGGTCAACGATGTTATGGCCTGGTGCATCCTGGCTGTAATCATTGCTGTAGTTAAATCGGGTCCCGTACACAGTGCTTTGATGACCATCGGATTGTCTATTCTCTTTGTGCTGTTTATGTTCTATTGCATAAAACCGTTGTTGACTCAAGTAGCCAATCGTTTTTTTAGTTTTGAAACAATGAATCGCAGCGTAATTGCGGTCATTTTTCTAGTCCTGCTGTTTTCGGCTTATATCTCGGAAGTGATTGGTATTCACGCTTTATTTGGCGCTTTTTTAGCTGGCGTCATCATCCCACCGAACGAAGAATTTAGGCACGTCATCACGAATAAAATTGAAGACCTGACCGTAATCCTCTTATTGCCGCTCTTTTTTGTTTTTACAGGATTGCGTACGCAAATTGGACTACTCAACACGCCAGAACTTTGGCAAACTTGTGGCTTGATCGTGCTGTTTGCCGTGCTTGGTAAATTCATTGGCAGCACCCTTCCGGCTCGATTGAGTGGCCAATCCTGGCACAATGCACTGGCTATCGGCGCGTTGATGAACACCCGTGGGCTCATGGAACTCATTGTACTCAACATCGGCTTTGACCTTGGTGTGCTTTCCCCTCAGGTTTTTGCCATGATGGTTTTGATGGCCCTGGCTACAACCTTTATGACCGGGCCAGTGCTCAATATGTTGAATTGGTTCGAGCTAAAACGACTCAATGTTTCGGTGGGCGACGCAGCAAACCAGGCCGTCCAAAAGGCTTTTAAACTCCTGATCTCTTTTGGGCAACCCCGGGCAGGAAGTCGATTGTTGCAATTGGCTCAGCAATTGCATTTCCATGCAGAAACCCATGCCTTGCACTTGACGCCCAATGCCGACCTTCCCATTGCCGAAACGGAGATTTATGAAAAAGAAGGATTTGAACCCATTCGAAGTCTGGCCGATAAATACCATATTCCTCTCCATACCCATTACAAAGCCAGCAACAATGTGCCCCAAGAAATCATTCAATACACCAATCGGGGCGATTTTGATTTGATGTTGATCGGAAGTTCCCGTCCGTTATTTTCGCGTGATGACACTGGAGGGATGGTGCAAACTTTCTTTGACTCCATCGACTGTACCATCGGCGTCTTGATTGACAAAGGTTTTACCCAGATCAAAAAGGCGTTACTCATCGTTCAGGATGATTCCGACGCTTTTTTATTTGACTTGCTGAAAAATTTTGCTGAAATTGGACACAATCAATTGCACATCACGAGTACTAATCTCCTTTCCTCAGTTCCTCAATCCCTGGCTTCCCGTGCAAGCGTCCAGGTGCAGGTAAATTTGGATATGGCCTCTTTTCGCAAATTTGACATTTTGATCCTAAGCAGAAATTTTTGGGAGTGCATCAAACTCCAGCGCTACGAATTGATCGCCTCTGCTCCAACGATTTTAATCATCCACAAACCTTGACATTTATCACCATATGATTTTACATTTTGGATAAAATGTTATTGTTTCTTCTAAAAGAATCTTTTTTTGCAAAATAAAAGAAAGGTTTTTTTGGAAGATTTGGGAATTTTTTCTACATTTCACAGGAACAAGTTTTTCTCCTTTCTTCACTAAATGAATTGTCTATGAACATCACATTCAATGATCTTAGAGACATTAAGCACAAGCTTCCTACTGGCAGTGTTTCCAGAATTGCCAAAAAACTGAACATTTCCGAACAAACCGTTCGAAACTACTTTGGAGCGACGAAATTAGATGATGGAGAAACGATTGGCGTACACATCGAACCAGGTCCGGGAGGAGGAGTTGTTCATTTAGACGATGAGCGTATTTTAAAGGCCGCCAGGGAAATTCTCGCTGAGCAGCAGTAAAAAAAAAAGGTTTTGGAAATGTCTTCCAAAACCTTTTTTTTTACTGAAAAATCCATTTAAAACTTAAGGTAAAATTCCTGCGTCAATAGCTGGTATTGTGCTGTCCACTCATTATGGCCTTCGTGCTGGATAATGAGCTGATCACGGATTGGTGTCTTGCTCTCCAATTCAAATTGCATCAACAGGCGTTCTACCGGTTTGTGCTCTTTGGGCAATACCTCGGTAACCCTGGTACAATAAAAATGGTAACTCGTTGCCAACTCCTGAAAGCGCAGACCTTCCACAAAAGGTAAAATCACACAAAACTTCCCTGATTTGGTCAATAATTTTTGCACTGCACGCAGCATGTCTCCGTGAGGCAATTTGATGGTATGCCGCACACTGTTGCGGTCTTGATTAAAGGAAAATGTTCCCCCACTAAAAAATGGCGGATTGCTCACGATGAGGTCGTACTGCTCCGGCTGGGTTTCGGCAAAGTCTTGGATGGAATGGTGAATTACCTCCAAACGATTGGCCCAGGGTGCGTTGCGCATGTTTTCCTGAGCTTGCTCAAAAGCGAGGTCGTCTACTTCAACGGCATGAATGATGGCTTCTTCATTGCGCTGCCCCAACATGATGGCGATGATCCCTGTTCCAGCCCCAATATCCAGTATACGCTTGGCCTGGCTGATATCGGCCCAGGCTCCCAGAAGAATTCCATCGGTGCCCACCTTCATCGAACACTTGTCCTGCTGAATACTGAACTGTTTGAATTGAAAGGGTTGTTCATTACCGGCAATCAAGTTCGTCCCCGTCCCTTTTGCTTTTGCACTCATTTTTTCGACTGATTTGAAAATGCAAATCTACAACATGCTACAAACAAGATTAGTTTTTTTTGTTGCACACCAAAAATCAGGTTAAACGAATCTATAGGGTTAAAGACACAAATCAACTATCGGCTCAAGGGATTTGAAACCTTACCGATCTTTTGCACCCATAAAAGCACACAACATGGCAGAAATGAATGCACCGGAGCGCGCCTCCCAAGGGAAGCGGCGTGCCCAGAAACGAACCACCCACGTGGACCTGACCGCAATGGTCGATTTGGGATTTTTGCTGATCACCTTTTTTATGTTGGCCTCGGTTTTTCAAAAGCCTAAGGCCATGGAAGTGAATAAACCTGTGCCGCGCGAAGAGGATCCCATTACAGAAACGGATATTCCCATGAGTAAAACCTTTACTTTATTGGCGGGGAAAAATGACAAAATATACTGCTATACTGGTGCAGATGACGCGCTCGATACAAAAATTGACACCCTCACTTTTTCCCGACAGGATTTGCGGCGTCATATTGTGCAACGACAACAAGAAGTAGGTAACAAATGGGGAAGCCCCGATGAATTGTTTGTGTCCATCAAACTTTTCCCCAAATCCAAGTTCCGCAATATGGTGGATCTGCTGGACGAGATGGCCATCTGTGGGGTAAAACGTTACGCCATTGTGGATGAATTGAATCAAACGGACGAGTTGGTGGCGATGCTGACGGGGAATAAATTGGAATAATGTTATTTTTCACCACCTGAGACCTGTCAATTACCCACAAAACCACAGATTAAATATGTGGTTGGTATGGCGCGTTTTATTATAGTCTTAGCACCCTTGATTTCGAAAAAACAGGGCTATTGGCTTCTAAGTCTGGCGTTTTAGCGCAGCTACGCTGCTTGGTTTTAACACGACGACACGACGCAACGACGACACGACGTCCTCAGTGCTGCGCACTGAGTGTCCCCAACGCTTGGCGTTGGGTGGTAGCGGTAGCTAATCGTCGTGTCGTCGTTGCGTCGTGTCGTCGTGTTAAAAAGATTTGGCTTCGCCAAATCCAATTAATGCCCGGATTTAATAATTGTGGGTAATCGACAGACCTTAGACACCTAAGCTCACCTTAGTTTTATCTGAGGTGAGCTTAGGTGTCTAAGGTGGTGAAAAATAACCGTCACTGCACCACCACCGCTTGGCTCAATACCCCACGCCCCACCTGCATCCGCAAGTAATACAAACCAGTGCTCAATTTTTCCTTCCATTGAACCTGTTGTGGTCCAGCGCCCATTTGGCCTTGAGCCAACGTAGCCACCACCTGCCCCAGGTTGTTGAACAACTGTACCTTCACCCATTCCGCTTCCGGCAAGGTAAAACGTACTTGTATTGCACCTTGGGTGGGGTTTGGGAAAACTTCCAATTGGTGCCGGGCCTTTAATTCCTCCCGTGTGCTGGTCAGAATTAAAGCCGGTGCATTGGGTAATTTTCGGGACGTCCATAAATTGTACTGTCCGGCTTGGAAGTTGATCGTTTGACTGGTTCCATTCACCGTAATGCTGTCACGGGTGAAGTAATTGTACCACTTGCCCGCTGCCGGGAAATTCACCGTAAATGAACTGCTGCTTACGCCAAAATTACCTGCCACGACTACGTTCAAGTCGGCACTGCGCAAAATGGTTTGTTTTTCGCTACTGGAACTTAGCTGCGCCGTAAAATCTTTGGTATGAAAAACTTCGTAGTTTTTACGAAGAAACAAAAGGCTGCGCGTCACCTCGAACAATTGTTTGCGCTCGGGTTGATTGAGGTAATCCCAACGAATGGGTTTGGGATCAAGGCGGCAAGCGTTATTCACCGTGCCATTGGTGCAATGATTGATCGAATAGTCGTAGCCCAATTCCCCAAATTGCCAGAGCATTTTGGGTCCGGGAATACTGTAAAACAACACCGCGGCCAACTCTTGTCGCTTGAGCGCAGTGCTCAAATTTTTCACCGAATACCCCCCCGCCATATTGCCGAACTGGAGATTTTTGTACATCAAACGCTCCTCATCGTGGCTCTCCATGTAGTTGATGGCGCCGGGATTCGTCCAGCCACGTGTGCGGTAGTCCAGGCCACTCAGGTTGTTGGAATAGCCCATGGTCGCCTCGTTGGCATTGAAATTATGATTGCCCCACACCAGCATACCGTTGTTGGTCAGTTCGGTTTCCTCCGCATTGTCGGCAAAATGTTCGAGGATGATGTAGGCATCAGGGGATACGGAGCGGACGGTGTTGGCGTAATCCTTCCAAATGGCCACACGACTGGCATCGTATACCGCAAACAAAGCTTCATTGCCCAGGGTTAGTTTTTGGGTAAATCCTTTGGACAAATCAAAGCGAAATCCATCAATCTGGTATTCTTCTAACCAGAATTTCAATACCTGTTTTACGAAATCCCTGGTTGCTGTACTCTCGTGGTTAAAATCGTAACCTACATTGTATTCGTGTTTAGGGGTTACATTCAACCAGGGATTGTCCACACTGGGGCGGAAATTGGCGTCGTCCCAATACATTTGTGCAAGGGGGCTTTGGCTAAAAGCGTGATTGAACACCACGTCCAAAATCACTGCAATCCCCCTGGCGTGGCAGGCATCAACAAACTCCTTGAATTTTTCGGGCGTGCCGTAATATTTGTCCAAAGCCATATGGTAAGAGGGGTTGTAGCCCCAGGAAACATTGCCTTCAAACTCGTTAATGGGCATCAATTGAATGGCATTTACGCCCAGGCGTTGGAAATAATTGAGGGTATCGATCAAACTTTGGTAATCGTGCCGGGCAGTGAAGTCGCGCAATAACAGCTCATAAGCCACCAGTTTTTCTTTGGCTGGCCGTTGGAAGTTATCCACTTTCCAGGGATATGCCGCTTTGCCAGGTTGCATCACGGAGACAATCCCGGTAGTTTTGCCATTGGGATAAGCAGGCATATTGGGGAAAGTTGTCCCGGAAATGAACCGATCGTTATCGGGATCGAGCACCAGGGTGCTGTAAGGATCGCCGATCCGGCGGGTGCCATCCACGACGTACTGGAAGCGATAGGTTCCCCCCGCTTTCAGGGTCGGTAAATCAATCCAGTGCGTAGTGCCGTTGATGCTGCGGGTGAGCAAATATTCGGTGGAAATGGTCCAGTCATTGAAGTCGCCAATTACGTAAATGCCCACTTTATTGGGCGCATACAAGGACAAGCGCACTTTATCCGGGGCCAGGTAGTTGATACCCGCTTGGGTTCCCGCCGGAGGATCCTGAGCGGGTTTGACGATGGGCACCAGATAGTTGAAAGTCTCGGTGTCCCGCGCCGTAGCCGTAGCCGCAATGAACTGTACTTTGTGGTTGCCCGGAGTACCCGCCAAGAGGTTGAAATTCAGTTCCAGCCCCGTGCTTTGGCTCAGCACCTGTCCATTGTCGACCAGGGAAAGTTCGGCACTTTCCGACACCACCGCTCGCACCGGGATGGCGGCACCCTCTGCGACCACCTGATTGCGATTGCTGGGGGTGATCAAGGCGGTCAGCAATCCACTTTGGTTGTACACATCGAGAAAGAAGTCTTTGCTACCGGTGTCTTTGCCTTCTTTATTGCCCGCTGCATTGCGGAATACAAAGGCCATTTTTTGTACCACGGTGCTGCCTGTAACGCCGTAAAAACCCTTGATGCTCGGTTTCACGTCGTACTTGTACACGTTGGGGCGACCGGCCACAGGGCTCATCGCCCAGTTGGCATTGGCTTGCCCCCAGGTCGTGACTACATTTTTCCAATCACTGGTTGAGGTACTGGCATTGGTGATGACTCCGGTGTGGACGTATACCGTGCAATTGCAATCTTTGAGTCCGCCAGTGCCGAGCGCAGCATCAAAATATACGGTAATGGGTTGGTCGGGCCGTGGGAAAAAGGGCTCCGTCCAGACAACCTGGGAAAAGGAAGTACTGGCTACAAGGCACAGGATGAGCATTGCCAGCCAGTGGGTGGTTTTGTAAGGTTTCATGCTAATCTATTGTTTCAGACCAGCAAGATAGGTGGATGTGCGGGGAATTGCAAGACGGGAAGACGGCAAATAGGCGAAAAGGGGGGACTACGGCTGGGTCGATTGGTTCTAAGCTTAACGCTTTTGCGCAGCTGCGCTGCTTGATTTTTTCACCACGACGACACGACGACACGACGTTTTTCGCGCTTCGCGCTTCAAAAAACACGACGCTTGCGTCGTGTGGTGCGGAGCAAAACGTCGTGTCGTCGTCCGTCGTGGTGAAAAAACATTTTGGCGTAGCCGAAATTCATCACGTGGGTTTAAAAAACAGAACTGATCGGCCTTGGGGGCTGGGGCCGCCCTAATCCTCAACGCTGAATCTCAAAGACTAGCGGCAACAACCATTTTGCTCCATTTTGTACATTGAACTGAATACTGCCTCCATTGACCATCAATCCCGCTTCGCCAACATTCGCACAATGCGCTTCGGTTTGCCATAGCGCTGCGACCCGTTCGGCCAAGGTCCCAGGCAATTGCTGGAGGCGATCCAACACATCCGGTAAGTCTATTTCTGATTTGGAGACCACTACACAAAGTTGCTCTTTGGCTGCTGCGCCACTGATTTTGATGTAATTTTCCGCTCCAGTGTTGGCATTTTTGGCCGGGATGGTCGTATGCCCAGTGGCGTCTTGCAACATCAGTGGACCTACCGATAAGTTGCGGCTATTGCTCATTTGGAAGCCCCGCACCCAGGCTTCACCAAAAGGATAAATGGGTGCAATGCTGCCGTCGGAGTTCAGCGCAAAAACATACAACAAAGCGGTGTTTTGCACTTGAATCTG